>OGTC01000053.1_pt1 | contig 90992 bp, 47 predicted proteins | sample 1574531 | NCBI WGS metagenome assembly OGTC01 (sample SAMN03295859, study PRJEB24534) | human gut metagenome | isolation source: fecal sample 2 from infant 9 | host: Homo sapiens | place: USA: Pittsburgh, PA | collected 2014-07 | reverse complement strand
GGGGGGGGGGGGGGGGGGGGTAAGAGGATTGATCTACCTACTATATATATAACAATCAACACCTCCATACTATGCCTTATATTCAAAAGCAAAAGATTTCGTAAATTCTATACCGCAATTAATACAATGACAGACCACGTTCCCATCGAAGATGCTTTATTTGAATCACTTTTAACCAAGGAAACTTTTGACGGATATGAAGATCCCGAAAAATTCAAGGAATACATTCCCAAAATTGAAAAATACAAGAAAGCATTAGAGGATGGAATTTTGGATGAGTACAAGATTGATTTACCTAAACCTATTGACGAATTGGTTGAAGAACAACTTGATGCCGTTGAATACTTATACCAAGCTAAGCTCCTCACACCAGAAGAGTTTGAGATAACCGATTCATCCGCCACCGATATTGTAAAAAATATCGGCGAGGGGAAGTGGACTGCGGCTCAAGTTTTCAAAGCTTTTGCACATAGAGGTACAATTGCTCATCAATTTACAAATTGCGCCCATCAATTATTTGTTGATGAAGGTTTGAAACATGCGGAAAAGTTGGACGAGTATCAAAAGAAGAATGGCAAACTCATCGGTCCATTACATGGTGTCCCAATTTCGTTGAAGGAGCAATCAGGATACAAGGGAAAAATCACCCATGCTGGTTACGTGGGGCTAATTGATAACATTACAACCAAACATTCCGTCACCACACAACTCCTTTCCGATTTAGGAGCTGTGTTCTACATCAGAACAACACAACCACAAACCCTTATGCATTTGTGTTCGGGAAACAATTTTTCAGAAAAGACCAAATGCCCTTTCAATATTGCGTTATCAAGTGGAGGCTCGTCCTCAGGAGAAGGTGCGGTTGTCTCGTTTGGTGGATCAGCCATTGGTATTGGATCTGATATTGGTGGATCGGTGAGATCGCCTGCAGCCTTCAGCGGATGTCATGGGTTGAGACCTACTACTCGAAGATTGTCGACATTAGGTGGTGTTTCCTCCGGTGCTGGACAAGAGTCAGTGCCTGCTGTATATGGCCCATTGACTAGGTCAATCTCTGACATTGAGTACTTGATGAAAGTTTACATCAATGAAGGGCGCCCATGGGACCACGATGCTTGGTCTTTGTATATGCCTTGGAGGGATGTACCAAAACCACAAGCTAGAGATTTGACCATTGCCGTGATTAGGGATGATGGTTTGGTAAGACCATCCCCACCAATTAGACGTGGTGTCAACACGGTTGTGGAAAAATTGAAAGAGGCTGGGGTAAAAGTTATAGAGTTTGATCCACCAAACACTGAATTGGCATATGAAACAGTCAACAAAATGTATTGCTGTGATGGTAATGAAAAACAACGTGAGTTGTTGGCGAAAAGTGGTGAACCATTACAAAAACTTACAAAGTGGAGTTTGAATTATGGCGAAGGTGCTAGACACTATACCATTCAAGAGAATCGTAAATTAAATGTGACCAGAGATGAATTGAGAAATGAATACAATGATTTTATGGTGCAAAACAAAGTCGATTTCATCTTATCACCTGTGTACAACAATGTTGCACCACGTCCTGGCCGTGTTTACAACTGGTCATACACCACATTGTTCAATATCTTGGACTTACCAACATTGGCATTCCAAACCGGATTGAACCAAGACCCTAAAATAGATGTGTGGACCGAAGAGGACAAAAAGTATAAATTTAGATCAAAATTAGAACAGTTAGAGAACAACAATTACAAGCCGGGAGATTTCAAACATGCACCAATTGCCTTACAGTTGAGTGGAAGGAGATATCGCGATGAGGAAGTTGTCGCTGCTGGAAAACTCATTGTTGATGATATCTTGAAGGTCAATTTATTACACTAATGTATAGTTGTATAGATGATAAACAATGCAAACGATATGATAATAAGTCGAATCTGTGTGTGGTTTCATGGCCAAAACGATATGATAATAACTCGAATCTGTGTGTGGTTTCATGGCCAACAGGAAGTAGTAATGTTTTTTTGATGAATTCGCAAATGTCTTAGGGTCAAATTTGATTCCATAAATGGAAGAGAATTCCGCGCCCAAAAGGGAAAAACATGATTGTTGACAGGCGCCCAGCACCCGAAACTTTATCGTAAGAGATTATGTTTTCAAAAGCTAAACACGTCACGACCTTGAAAATATATATCTAACCAAATGATTTGGTGAATATCAAAACATTGTTTTCCTTTCTGCCACAGATACCATCAGCAATGACAATTGATCCGGCGCTTGACCAGTTATTTTATTCGTTGCTAACAAAGGACGATTTATCTAGATATGAAGATCCAGAAAAATTCAAAGAATGGATTCCGAAGATTGAGGCTTATCGTCAAAAGATCGATGATTCCGTGCCATCGGAACTCAAGGTTGAGTTGCCAAAACCAATTGCAAAATTGAAACAAGAGCAGTTCAATGCTATGAAACACTTGTACGATGAAAAGTTATTGACACAGCATGAATTTGAGATTACAGATTGCCCAGGCACTTTGATTGTGCAAAAAATTGCCAATGGTCAATGGACTTCAGTTGAAGTGTTTCAGGCGTTCGCCAAACGTGCAGTTTTAGCCCATCAATTTACCAACTGTGCTGTTGAATTTTTCATTGAAGAAGGTCTTGCAAGGGCTAAGGAATTGGATGAGTATTATGCTACTCATGGTAAAATAGTAGGTCCTTTGCATGGATTACCCATTTCATTAAAAGAACACATTTCACTTAAGGGTAGAATTGGCCATTCTGGAATTGTGTCGCTATTGGATAATGTTGCCGACAAGGATGCAGTGACTGTAACAGTTTTACACAACTTGGGTGCCGTATTCTATGTCAGAACTAATGAGCCACACGCATTGTTACCCTTGGACACTGGCAACAATATTACAGGATTCACCAAATGCCCATATAATTTGCTTTTGTCTAGTGGTGGCTCATCCTCAGGGGAAGGCGCAAACATTGCTTATGGTGGAAGTGTTTTAGGAGTTGGTTCAGACATCGGTGGCTCCATCAGATCTCCGGCAGCTTTCTCAGGGTGTCATGGGTTGAGACCGTCATCGAGAAGAATTTCGGCAAGGGGATTAGTTGGAGAGGGTGGTGGCCAGGAAAGTGTTGTCGGAGTACTTGGACCGTTATCGAGAACAATTGAGGACATTGAATTGTTTATGAAGCTGTACATCAATGATGGTAAACCATGGCTTCTTAACCCTTGGAGTTTACCAATCCCCTGGAGAGATGTACCGATCCCCGACTTAACCAAGTTGAAAATTGCTGTCGTTAGAGATGATGGTGTTTGCAGAGTGACGCCACCAATTCGCAGGGGATTGAATGAGGTTGTTGAAAAATTGAAACTGGCTGGAGTTGAGATTGTAGAGTTTATTCCAAAGAATGGCAGATTAGCTTACGATGTCGCTACTCAATTATCTAATTGCGATGGTAATAGGGCTTTGCGTGAAGCATTCTCCGCATCTGGCGAACCATTGCCAAGGTTGACCAAGTGGTACTTGAACTTGGGTGAAGGAGCGAGAGAATTCACTGTTACTGAAAATAGAAAATTAAACTCCATTAGAGACAGATTGAGAGAGGAGTACAGTGATTATCTCATTGAAAACAAGATTGATTTTTTCCTTGGCCCAGCTTACAATAATGTCGCCCCTAAGGAAGAAGAAGTGTATAATGAATCATACACTTTGATCTACAATTTGCTTGATTTCCCGAGCTTGGTGTTTCAAACTGGCTTATTTCAAGACCCCAAAATTGATATGTGGCAAAAGGAGGATTTGAATTACAAGTACAGAAGCGGCATGGAAGAGTTGGAAAATAGGGGGTATGATCCAACTCAGTTTGTTGGAGCACCAATTGCTTTACAGTTGAGCGGAAGAAGGTATTGTGATGAGGAAGTGGTGGCTACCGCAAAGGCTATTGTTGACTTCCTTAGCGTGGATTTGTTGAGACGACAAAATGAGTAACACAATGAGAGTTGTTTATTAACTAAATAGAGTGCAGGAAAGAATACATGTGAGACCATTAACCGGTGAAGTGATTTGGGTTTGTGCTGGCAACATCACTTGGATAACATTATTGGGTAGTTGTGATGATACAAACGTAGTTGGTGCGCCCTTTTGAAAATTAAATTTCTTTTTTTTTTTCCATTTACTTGTTGCATTAATTACGATAAAACGACTATAGCTTTTATGAGGATAGTTTCATATACGAACTGACATAATCGCTGTAACCTTACAAAGACGGATAAAGTAAAAATCTTGGTTTCAGCCCCAACTGAAATCAAATCACATTGGTGGCTGTAAATTGGTATACTTTTATGACGTTGACAAAAGGCGGCGAAAGTCATTATGTATCTCGGTATCCATCTACGTTACGAACTGCAACGGCCCCAAATGAGACGCAAGTCTTCCAAGAAACACATAGTTGTAGCTTGCCCATCCCAGAGTGTAAGGTTTCGTTCTAGACTCTCCTCTTTTCGTTATCGACTACCATATACGTCAAAAATATCACAAAGTCAGAATAAGGTTTTTCCTTGGCTGACATGGCGACAAACGTCATATAGCGAATTCGAATACGTTGGTTACAGCTAATATCAAGGATTTTCGTCATAGTTTGCAGGATAGGTTGTGACTTCAAAAAGTAGAAGAATACGTGGTACTACTTCTTGAAGAAATTTGCTCACGAGGGGGGTAGGGGGACAGCGCACCACAAAGCGTGTAGTAGTGTAGTATCTTTTACCTCAATTCAGATTCCAATTTGCCACAGGGCCCTGGGGAACAATTATGACACCAAGTGTCATGCAAACGTTTGTACCATATTGACATCAACAATATGTTTTTGACGCTACAAATAATAAGATTTCAGTAATTAACAATTTAACTTTTTAATGAATTATATATATCCGCAACGTCCGATAGTTTATAAGGGTTACAAGGTTAAAGTTTCGGCAGTATAATTGACGTAAGGTTGCTCAAGCAATATTTCTAACTTTTGAAAACCTCTTATTCTGGCGTTGGTACTAAGTCTCGTCACGAATAATCCTATTTTCAAGGTAAAAGTGACTGATTAAAGCAAATATATGAGCTAATACAAGTAGACATTCCCCGGAAGCTATATCCTCAACTTTTGTGGTATCAAACAAGTGCAAAGTAGCAGTCTGGGGAATAAGACAGATTGTTCAAAAGATAATATAAAACATCATCTAGAGTCGAAGAGGAAATTTTGTGTAATGAATAAGTTATTTTGTGTACAAAAAGCCTCTCAGTTTGCAATTTCTTTTTTCCTATGTAACCTTTGTTCATTATTATATACTTGAGGAGCTAAATAGTTAGAAGTCAACCTCGTTGATAAAAGTTAGTTGCAGGGTACACAAAAGAGGCAGGTTTATGGCTGCACAATGCTACATTAGGCTTTTCCACACAAGAAGAAATGGCAACTGAGCTCGATATAAATACTTGTAGCATTGATCTCCCTGATTTATGGAGAACAAGCACTGAGAAGTGTACGACCACATACGTTTCTACCACCGCGTTGACGAATCTTTAAGATGGACTTGAAGCAGTTTAGAGAGTACTTAATCGATGACAAGTACTTGAATGAGTCGTTATTAACCGAGAAAGAATTTAACATAACTGTGTTACCACCAGAAGTTTTAATAACGAAGTTATCGAATGGCAAATTGTCAGTGGTTGAAACTGTAGCAGCATTTATTAAAAAACACCTCATAGTGAACAATTGCATTGATATACCACCACTTCTCGAAAGAGAGTTTAGCGCCGCTTTAGCCATGGCTGGGTTTTTGGACTGTTATTTCAAAAGTACCGGCAAAGCTTTAGGTCCATTGCACGGCTTGCCAATAAGTGACAAACAATTGGAGACGATCAAAGTAGAATGCTTTGGTTCAGACGGTGACTTGGGTGCATTAGGTAATATCCCCTTAAATATAGTGTTTCACCCAACACTAATGCCACCAAACCACGTGATTCATCGGTCTAAAAACCACAATCCATTATTCCGAAATTCAGCAATACACTCAGGAATGTGATGATCTGTAGCATCTTTGCTGGTGTGTGGAGTTAGGAAGTAGTATGTATAGAATATTTACAAGTATTCAATATAAGTCAATGTTTGTGCATCTTCTCATGTCGCAATTTCCCGCCAGTGTCGTGAAAAAATTCTCAATCAAAAATTTGTGCCACTACTAATATCATTTAGGATCAGCCCCAGGATAGTTTACTCAACAAATATCCATATAGAAATGGACTACGATGAAGATGAATTAGATTACAACTCACAAGAAGAGCTTGATCAATTTGATGAAGACAAACTTACAAACGAAGAATACGATTTACTACATCAACTCTTGCCTCAGTTGAAAGCCAAGTTAAAGTCTTATAATGACGATGTACCGGAAATGGCTCTAAAAGAAGCTCTTTACTTCAACTACTTCGAATTAGAGCCATCCATTGAAGAGATTAAAACCAATTTCAAAAGTACGTATCTTTGAATTTATTCTAACATTCGATCATCTTCTACAAATGCAAATTTGCAATGAAAGAGAACAGGAAAAAAAAGTAAAATACTGGAGCAATAGTATATGATTTACCAACAAAAGATCCATTAATATATCATGTCGAAGTTAGCACAATTAGCAAAGCTACGAGCTCAAAAAAGAGAGCAGCAACCATTTCAGAATCTGGAGGTGATTCCTTCTCCAACGGAGTCAACACCACAGTCGACATCAAAATTATCGCGATTAGCAAAGGCAAGATCGGGCCTTTCTTCAAGTTCCATACTAGATCAATTCACATCGAGCACATCCACATCGGGTGAAAACCCATCAAGGCTGCCGAGCATAGCAGCTTCAACAAGAAAACATGGAAGGACAGAAACGTCTATACGATACGACTCCACTTTCACTCCAACTCCAACCAAACATGATATCCCAGAACCAAAGTTTTCCTTTGACGTTGCATTGGATGAGTCAGTTCTTTCAAATACTCCGATGGATAATATCTCCATATTCTGGTTCAGAGAAAACACCAGCGAGGGGCAGGATCAACCCAAAAGAAGACGATTGAATGACGCCATTTTTCAACCAATTACTAACATTGATATTCCTGTAGAAAAGATTATTAAAGCAAAAGACAACTTCGGTAAGCCATCACCTGATGACGAAATCTTGAATGCACAGAAGCAAGCATTTGAAGGGGTTGGTAATTTGAAAATTGACGAGGCACCAAAGGAGAAAAGTACAACCAAAGTTAAAGAAACTAAACCATTCAAAAAAGTTGACATTGATAATGAACTAATTAGTAATCCACAATTTACCAAGCCTCATAAATCGTTTGTCGTTATTGGACATGTGGATGCAGGAAAGTCAACGCTCATGGGAAGACTATTATTCGACTATGGGATAGTTGATGCCAAAACAGTCAACAAGCTAGTCAAAGAGAGTGAGAAAATCGGTAAAGGCTCTTTTGCTTTGGCATGGATAATGGACCAGACAGAAGAGGAGAGGAGTCATGGTGTTACTGTGGACATATGTGCCACTGATTTTGAAGTTGATACTACTAAATTTACCGCCATTGATGCACCCGGCCATAGAGATTTTGTCCCACAATTGATCGGTGGTGTTTCCAATGCTGATTTTGCGTTGTTGGTGATTGATTCCATCACTGGCGAGTTTGAAGCAGGATTCGCATTGGACGGACAAACAAAAGAGCACACAATCTTGGCCAAGAATTTGGGTATTGAAAAGATTTGTGTTGTGGTAAATAAGATGGATAAAGAAGATTGGAATGAAAATCGATTTGAGACCATAAAGACACAGTTGTTCGAGTTTTTGACAAGCTCCGACGTGGATTTCCAACCAGACCAAATCGACTTTGTTCCAATCTCCGGATTGACGGGGAACAATGTGGTAAAGAGAGACCCATCCATTGAGTCATTCAAGTGGTACACCGGTCCGACATTAGCTCAGTATATTGAAAGCGTGCAAGTGCTGGGGACTGATGAGACAAATGTCACACAAGAGCCCTTTTATCTTTCAGTTCATGACGTTTACAAAGATAAAGGGGATTTGAAAGTGATTGGTAAGATAAACGGTGGGTATATACAACCCGGAGAAACTGTTGTATTTTACCCCAGCGAGCAGAAATTACAAGTCCTGTCTGTGCAAGTGTCTCAACAAACTGTTGATTTTGCTATTGAAGGGCAATTGACAACCTTGATATTCAAAAGTAGTCAAGTTTCAAATGAGTCGGTGGATGTTGTACGTATTGGGGATGTTGTAACCAAGGTTCAATCATCAATTAAAACAGTGAAAAAATTTACCGCATCTGTACATTTGTTCAATATGGACAAGCCGCTTCTAGTGGGGATGCCATTTGTGCTATTCAGAAATAGTAGTCAAGTCCCTGCTAGAATCAGCAACATCATAGAGATTACAAACTCAAATAAGAAAAAGAAAAAGAAAGTCTTACATTTGACTTCTAATCAAAATGCAGTTGTTGAGATTGAAGTTGACGGGGGCTCTTCTTTGCCGTTGACTACATATGAAGATAATGCCAAATTGGGAAGAATCGTTCTTCGCAGAGAGGGGCACACAATTGGAGCCGGAAAGGTGACTGAAGTTTGATTTGTAAAAACTGGATTGTATAGCGGTTAACATATCCTTGTAAAGTACATCTACCACGTTTATATAAACTTTAGAAAATCTATAATTACCAAAAGACAACCCAATACAATACAAATTGTAACCAAGTAATTAGCTCCCCTTTTGTTTTTCCTTGTTGCTTTATTCAATGTTCGGTTACCTTCTTTGACTTCCAACTCGACTTGGGAATGGGTATCCATTAGATTGTTTATTTGGTCTCCTTGTTCTTGTAATTTGAAGCTTAACTCATTTTGAATATTCACTATATCAAGAATCGATTGCTGGATATTGTCCACTTGCTTCAATTGTACTGTTTTCAAATTGAGTAACTCTTTGTTTTCAGATTCCAACTCTTGAATTTGTTCTTGACTCATTTCAAATTGTGGTGTTTCCTCCTCCTTCTCTTCCTCCTTTTCAACATCTTGCTGAATTTGATCCAAGCTGGTAAAAACCCTCGAGTTATCCAAATCCCTTTCTAGCTCCTCATTGATATTTTGAAAGTTTAATGAGTTGAGTTGCTTTTCACGTTGAATTCGTTTACGTTGCATCTTCTCATACGTTTTGGATAAATTAACCAACGATTCCATCAAGAATCGTAAGACTTGATGCCGGTGACTAGCTTCAGTTGTAAAATAAAGATCCTGTTCGTTATCGTCTTGGAAAAACCATCGTTTCAGTAATGTGGCTTTAACCATTTGTTGTCGTTTCTGCTCATATGACTCTAGAGCGCCAATCTTCTTAAAGCATTGCTGAACCCGAGTGTTAAACTCTTCATCTATTTTGTCTTTGGATGCAGAGCTGGATGCAGTGTCTGACACGGCAAGGTATTCTGCTTTTATTTCAGTAATCAATTGACTCAAGTTGCTCAAAATTTGATAAAATTCAATGCATTCTTTGTTGAAGGTATCTTTAATCAAATACAAAGGTTGCTCTTTCGAATGTAGAGGCCTTTTTGGTTTGATCTCAGATTGAACTATGTTTACACATTGGTTGAATATAGGTGTCAAGTCGGTCATCCCGAGGCGCTGTTTTGTTACTGAAGAGTAGTTTTGCGCTGTTTCTAATTTTTCTTCGAAGGGAGTTCACTTATTGGTTTCAAATTACCTCAAAGCTATACACTTTTAACCAGAGAGATAGTCAGTACACTTGGTAACCTCAACGGCATCTACGTGACCATTGGGATACTCGACCTTGACTGTATCAGTGTCGTACAAAATATTCCATCTACCCAAAAATTCATCGCCATTTGGATTTGGATTCTTTTCATTGTATGCCTTCTTTTCTTCAGGAGATAATCTAACGTATTTTGCATACTCGGGGGCACCTGGAGTCAAAATGTTGTCAGCCGTAATCACGGTACCTGGCGCAATAAAGTTGAGAGACTCCAACTCTCTCAAGTCGGGAACGTACAAGTCCTTCCAATGATCAATGAACACGAAATCCAAAGCTTTGAACAGACCATTCTTGTTGAGTCTCTCTTTGAAATCAACCAACGTGTAAGAGGCTTTTCCAACAATGATTTCAATCTTTTTCGATAATCCAGCTAAGCGGATAACATCGGTGGCAATTTTAGCAAACTCTGGATTCACTTCAAAACTGTAGTATTTGGCCTCGGGATCAGCAATCAACTCATTGGCAAACAAGACAGCTGAGTATCCCAAGTATCCGCCCAATTCAATCATGACGTTGGGTTTCTTTTCTCTGATCTCAGCAGTGATCAAATCTCCTTTTTGACGACCAATGTCCATGAAATGACCATTATAGTCATCAATTACTTTCAACACTTCCAACGGTTTACCTTTGATGGCATCGACTTTGTCTTGAGGCAAATTCAAAATATACTCATGGAACTTTTGTTCTTTTGTTTTCTCTGTTGAGTTGGATGAAGACATGGTGTAGATGGTGTAAGTTGCATATAATTGTGATTGAATTTGTGAACAAAAGATATTTATTGCAAAAGTAATTGATGAACAAAAATAGGGGTGGATGTGACTACCCCTTTATATAAGTATCGCTAACACAGTACGGCTCTGCAAATATTCACAAGGATCTAGCAAGTGACTTCCTTTACAGAACAATAATACAGTTAAAGCCCCGTGAATTTGGTCACAAGAAAAAAACCCCGAATTGTCGCAAGGCACAAATAATTGTCGATCCGTATAATCGTTCCGCGCTTTCGGCTTTAGGTGTTTTTGTTATCTTTTTAATCAGTAAAACGGGGTAAACTGCCACAGTTGCGGATCAGCTCAATTGTGGCAATTGCGAGAGCGGGAAAGCCTCATATAGTTGTTGAATAATAGGAACTAAACACTTTTCCGTCATTGGTTTCGAGGACAAGTAGTTGCGAACCATAGAAGTTTAGGTGACATTGTATCTTGATGTACACTAACAAATGTGCTGTTTTAATTATACTTTTTAACATGCCATCGGCATGAACTAGTTTTTAGAAACGAGCCTTTTCGGTGTAGAATAATACTTAGGTTCTTTTTCATGGGGGGACGAAGAGAAGTACGTATTGGTGAATCCCCCTCCTCAAAAAAAAAAAGAAAATTTCATCAACATATCCCACCTTGCTATTCGCTTACCCTGGATGTGAAATCAGGTAACGAATGGTGAGCACCACTCCCCTGGATTTGAAGTCTTCAGTTATCTATATTCGGTGTCTAAAGGACATACAGAAAGAAAGGGCGCCGCGCGTAGCTGAAAATTGAGAATTGAAATTTGTCTTCATTCTTTTCCCAACCACTATCCCATCTTAAGATGTCTAAAGCTGCCATGCCAACATCCACAGATACCCTACCTCAACTTCTAGATGAATTTGCTAAACTCAAATCTAAGCGACTAGATGCACTAAAACTTAACAAGGCAGATGTGGCTCAGGAAACAAGAAAGCAAAAGCTCGCATCAATACAATCAAAATCATCTCACAACTATGAGGCTGATCCGAGAAAAAGCTTGAGTGAAAGGAAAAGGGTCATGGAATATACAATAGCTGAGTGTGAGGCTTGGGAGGAGAGGCGGCAGAGAAGTTTGAACACCGGAATTCAAGATCAAGATAAGTTGGCAGAAGCCTCATATTATAAAGAGATTAATGGACTAAAAATAGACAAAGAGGCATACCTTAGGAGTAAGGAGAACGATGCAAGAATGGAAAAGGTGGATAATAAAGTGAAACAAGAGGTCAGTGCCATGATAAAGGATTCCAAAGATCGAAAGTTCAATAAAAAGCGAGGTCGTACAGATAATAATGATGATGCAGGTAACTACATCAGTGAAAAGAACAGGCAGTTTAACTTGAAACTCAATCGACAATATGATTGACAAATAGCATCATTGGAGAGGAGTATTTTTATGTTTAGTGGCTGGATCGACACGGAGAAAAGACATTGCCCATTGGTTCTTATCCTCTGTAAGTACTGACTTGTTTGAGGCATCAGTGTAACAGACTATAGTTAAATATATCCTGCTATGTGGTTTGTTAAGTGTGTTCCTCAAACTGTGTTTTTCTTTTTTTTCTAAATTCCTTGTACCTAATCTTTCAATTCCTTCTGTCAGGCGAAAAAAAAAAAAAAAATACTTCTTCGTGAAATATTTGAATTAACCCAAGCTCAGTGTCTAACTCAACGTTGACAAGTTAACAATCCATCTCAATTACCAACATCCACTGATTGTTGTCCTTGGTTCAATATAGAAACCAATAGTACCCAGATTCTATAGCTCGAAACGATTAGCCAGAGTATTCGCAGTATAGCAAGTATGTCGGACGAGGAAAGAGAAATCGTTAACCACGAAGAAGATCATTCGGGGTCGGAAGGAGAAGGAGAAGGAGAAGATGTCACTCGAGACTCGGTCACAGACTCTTCTGAAGAGGAGGACGATGATGACAACGAAGAAGAAATTCAAAAAGTTCGTGAAGGTTTCATAGTTGATGATGAAGATGAGGAAATAGAATCAACAAAGAAAAGAAGGCACAAGAAAAGAAAAAGAGAAAGAGAACGTCCAGAGCAAAACGATGCTTTAGATGAGGACGATCTCGAGTTGCTATTGGAGAACTCTGGAGTTAAACCGAGGGGTCAGGGGAATAAGCTCAAAAGGTTAAAGAGAAAAACCTCAGAAGAGGACCAAGATTCACAAGTTGATGTGCCAAAGGAACACGACCGTCAATCGAGGACATCGCCAGCGGTACCAGACATCTTTGCCGATGATGACGAAGAGGAGGAGGAATTGGGCGAAGGCTTGATTGACCATGACGAAGATAGAGGAGCCATACCTCGGGATAGATCAAACATGTTGGATGAATTCGAGGACTTCATTGAAGAAGATGAATTGTCAGACGAAGATGAGGAAATGAGAAAACAAAGACAACTTGAAAGACAGAGGGTGAAACAAAGAGGTCCAAAGCTTGATACCTCCAAATTGTCGAACGTTGACCGTAAGAGTTTGCAGGAGTTGTTTGAAGTGTTTGGTGATGGCCGTGAATACGAATGGGCATTGGAAGCGCAAGAGGATGAAGATTTGGGTGCCGCAGGTAATGAAGACCCTACATCTTTGGACGAAGTATTTGAGCACTCAGAGTTGAAAGAACGAATGTTGACGGAAGAGGATAACTTGATTCGTATCATTGATATTCCAGAACGTTTCCAAAAGTACAGGTCTTCTTTAACTTATATTGACTTGAATGACGAGGAGTTGGAACTTGAAAAAAAATGGGTTGCCGATGCCATGTTGCAAGAAAGAAAGGCATTTCAAGGTGGGGTTTTGGAGAAACCTTTCAAAAATGCAGTTGGTACAATCGTAGAGTATGTGTCCAAAAATTCCTATGAAGTGCCGTTCATATGGTCACACAAAAGAGACGACTTGTTGTACTCTGCCTCTGCCGATGGTACAGGTGTACACAAATTATTATTTGAGGATGATTTGTGGAGAATCGTCAAGTTGGATATTGAGTATCATTCTCTTTATGAGAAACGGTTAAACATGGAAAAATTGATTGAGGAATTGGGTATTGACGATGACTTGACCAGAGATATAAAGTCATTGAACACGATGGTGGCTGTCCAAGACACTCAAGATTACATCAATTTCAACTATGCTAAACAAATTCAAGCTTTGTCCAACAAAGAGAGCAACGAAGATGAAGACTCAGAGGAGAGAAGAGCCAAAACAACAAACAAGGGCAAGAAACATTCAAAGTATGCATTATTTGATAGAATCAAATCGAATATTTTGTACGATGGTGTGGAAGCGTATGGTATCACTGCCAAACAATTTGGAGAAAACGTGCAAGACCAAAGCTCTCAAGGCTTCAACATTACTTATAGAATTCATGCCACTGATGACTCCCATGAGCCACCAGATTTCTTGATCAACAAATTGGTTGATGATGAAGAGGCGTTGTTTAGAGATCAAAAGACAGCCAAGGATGCAATCAGACGTACATTTGCGGATGAGATTTTCCACAATCCGAAAATTAGACATGAAGTGAGATCTACGTTTGCGTCTTTTGCTTCAATCAGTGTTTCAATTACTGAAAAGGGGAGAAACACTATTGATAATTACAGCCCCTATGCTGACATAAAGTATGCAATCAATCGATTCCCATCAGAACTTGTTCAGACACCTGATGTATTTTTGAGAATGCTAGAGGCTGAACAATTAGGTTTAGCTGTGATTACCGTTGAGCCAAGAGATTTCGAAAATTGGTTCCAAAGTATTTTCAACTGTTTGAAATCGGATGGATCTTCAGAAGTTTCCGATCAATGGAACAAGGAGAGGGAGATTGTTTTGAGATTGGCATTTAAAAAATTGTGTGCAATGGTTGCATTGAATACCAAAGAAGACTTGAGACGAGAGTGTGAGAGGTTGATTGCTCTGGAGGTACGCACGAAATTTCTTGCTAAGCTCGATCAAGCTCCTTTTACGCCATATGGTTATGACAAGGGTACCAAGTCAAATGTTTTAGTTTTGACTTTTGGTAAAGGAGATTATGACAGTGCCGTTGTTGGTGTATTTGTTAAAGATTCAGGCAAAGTGCAGGACTTTTTTAAATCTGATACCAATCCAATTAGAGACTTGGAAAGTGAAGAGACCTTTAGTGGACAATTGAAGGAGTTTTTCGATAAAAATTTGAAAGTTGACAAACCAGATGTGTTGGTAATTTCAGGTTTCAATGCCAACAGTAAAAGATTATACGACATTGTGACGAAATTTGTTACGGAAAATGGCATAACTGTGAATGTTGACGAGATTGAGAAACCTGAGAAGATACCATTGATTAATGTCATTTGGGGTCCTGACGAAACTGCGAGATTGTATCAAAACTCAGAAAGAGCCAAGTTGGAATTTCCTGACAAACCTCAATTGGTTAGGTATGCGGTTGGGGTAGCCAAGTATATTCAGGACCCACTTTTGGAATATGTATCTTTGGGTGAAGACATTCTATCACTTTCTTTCCACGAACATCAAAAGCTTATCTCCAATGACTTGGTAAATGAGGCGTTAGAATCAGCATTCGTTGACATTGTTAACGTAACTGGTGTTGACATCAACGTTGCCGTTCGTGATTCGTATATTGCTCAGACATTGCAATACGTCGCTGGTCTCGGTCCACGTAAAGCTTCTGGGTTGGTTAGAAATATCATCAACAACTTGAACTCCACTTTGGTTTCGAGGAGTGATTTAATTCAAGAGGGATTGATGACTGCAAATGTTTTTGTTAATTGTGCTTCTTTCTTGTACATTCCTGTTGAGAATGTAGTCGACTCGCTCTCGGATTCAGTTGAATTGTTGGATGCCACAAGGATTCATCCACAGGAATATGATATGGCGAGAAAAATTGCTACAGATGCCATTGATATGGATTTGGAGGATTTTGATGGAGACGCAACCTCTGCCATTCAAAATTTGTATAATGACGATGTCACCAAGGTTAATGATTTGGATCTTGTTGGGTATGGTAAAGAATTGTATGAAAAGCTGGGCAGGAAGAGTTTTACAACTTTGTTGATGATCAAGGATGAATTGATCAATAACTACGAGGAATTGAGAAAGAGATTCAGGATTATGGATGATGTTGAAGTATTCACCATGTTGACAGGAGAGACGCGTAAATCATTTGGTCGTGGTCTGATTGTTCCCCTCACCATTGTCAAGGTTGGGAAAAACTATCGTGATCCAACCTCGAGAATTAGATTTGCTAAAGGTGTTACATCATCCATGGTTCAGGCCAACATTGAGGAGGATAAGATCCCCAGTGATTTGGATCTTGTTCAAGGGCAAGTGGTGCAAGCTGTTGTGTTTGAGGTTTTTTATGAGTCGTTCACATCAGTGATGAGTTTGTTGAGAGAGGATATAAAACGTGCATCAACGCCGCGTATAGTCAAGGAGGGAAACAAATGGAATTTCCGAGCTGAAGAAGATGATTGGAGAAGAGAGAAGGAAAAGGAAAAAGCTCAACTTGCCAAGACTAGAAATATCCAGCATCCATTATATCGAAGTTTTAATTATAAACAAGCGGAGGAGTTTTTGGCTCCTCAAAACTTGGGAGACTGTGTTATTCGTCCATCATCAAAGGGTCCTAAGTATCTCACCATCACTTGGAAGGTTGGAAACAATTTGTTCCAACATCTTTCAGTGGAAGAACGTACAAGAGGCAAATTTAAAGAATACGTTGTTGATGGTAAAACCTATTCCGATTTGGATCAATTGATTTTCCAACACATTCAAGCTATTTCAAGAAAGGTAAATGAGATGGTTCATCATCCTAAATTCAGAGCAGGGACAATGTCAGAAGTTACTGAATGGTTGGAATCGTATACCAAGGCAAATCCAAAAAACTCGGCATACATTTTCTGTTATGATCACAAGAATCCAGGTTACTTTTTATTATTGTTCAAGGTCAATGTTGACACCCCAATCAAGACTTGGCATGTTCGTACCGAAACTGATGGTTACGCATTGAAGAACTTTTTGTATACTTCAATGACTAAATTGTGCAATGGATTCAAACAAGTGTTTAAGACTTATTCCAACCCCCTGAACCAACCAGCTCCATCTACAGGATATGGTTACAATGGATATTAAAAAGACACAAAAAACTGTTTATTGTGTTTAGGTTAATAAAGATCACTATTATTTTGTATTAGTTAAACTTGCGATACCCTATACGTAATTTGGAACGTAAACTATCTCCATCCACGTAGGTACCCATCAACCAACGATCGCCTCCATTTGAGTCAGAAAACTCATTTCTTGAATGCAACACACGACGATTTTCGAAAAATACACAAGTACCTTCCTTCATTTTAACTTCGTAGTGGTTTGCTGGATCATTGATGAATTTTTCAAACAATTGAAATCCACGAATGAAATCATCAAACATATCATAGGCAGGGTCATTTTTAGTAATTCCAATTTCAAAAGGACCTTGGAACGGTGGTGAATAGTTTATAGCATGGATTTTGGGGAAATCACCAGTGATGTCTTTATCTTCAATAACAAGTGGTCTCTTGTAGTAGTAGTATTCATTGTTATTGTCGTAATGGAATGTGATTGGAATTTTTGTAAGAGCAGTGTAGGCAACTGGGTCAACTTTACGAACATGTTCAGCCGCCAAAAAGGAGTCGCAAAAGATATTTTCCCCACCTAAAGTGGAATTATCAATTGCATGCAACATTTGTACTCCAGGGGGTGATTCATAATACAACAAGTCCATGTGTAAGGGCAAAAATGTGTTTGTATAAGCCAAATTTTTGGCCTCGGATTTCAAGTTCTTGACATCAAATAAGGATCCATAGAAAGTTTTGCGAATATATCCAAACCGTTCAGCTAGTTTAGCCACTGGCCATTGGCTCACATTTGACTCATTCATTTTATCCAATGTTGGTCTTGGGATGTTGTCAATAAAGCATAATCCATACTTGTTCATGTTGAACACGGCATCGAAAAAGGTTTTCTCGTCATTCAAGTATGCTTCGTAGTCATGATGCAAGGAATCCAAATTGGAAATCAACTCATTATGATCCCACAATGTCCGATCGTTGTCAAAAAACAAATCCTTTCTAGGGCCAGCTGGAGTTGAATACTCTTTTAAAAAAGATGCCGAGTAAGTTGAGTTGAGTATTTTCCCATTGTTACTCCATTGAATTTTGAGCTTGTTGTCGACAACTGACGGCTCTTTGGTAATGGAAAGATCAGTAGCTGCTTCAGCTGTAGTAAATAACTTTTGACTGGTTGAAGCATCGACAGATTCCAGTGAAGTGCATGAATCGCGTAGGAATGTGTTTTTGAATGTCACAGACTTTCCATCCAAATTGACCGACACTTCCTTGTTATTGAAGCCTACCAACGACAACGTCGACTGAAATCTGAAATGACTCAATTGGGATCTTCCTAATCGTCTCAACATTGAAATACAGGTGATAAAGTAGTAGTGGTGGGAACTTTGGAAAACATTTTTGAAAAAATCTGGTGATTTTTTAGACGTCTAAAGTCTCTTTTTTTTTTTTTCAATATTGATGGTAGTACATAAATCCGGGGTCTAGTCTAAAGCCTAAAAGCACCCAACCAAAAGCGGCAGTAACCGAAAGTGAAAATTTTTTTCTTTTTTTGCTTGCCTTGAAGCGAGGAACAGAGGGTGTGTAGAGGGGAGAAGAACAAAAAAGAATGGCTGCAAATTGTAGCAAACGACGAAACGTGAGTTGATGCAAATACTCAGAAAATGAATGACAGTATGCTTTGAAATGCATTTGAGAGAGTATGAACTCTAAGTATCTTATAAATTAAAGTGCAATTCTTCTCAAACTGACAATTTTGTATAAAAATAGTAAGAAACAATCCTCCTCAACTGATGTACTGGCCCCTATTACTTGTGTTTTCATTTATCCCATCAGCCTATACACTTTCCCCAGATGAAGGTGTTTCCACCTTGAAAATGTTTCGTCGATCATCGAGTTGCAGTGATTGCTTAAGCGCAAGATCAATTCTTGAATCTCGCTGCCGTAAAATTCCGGATAATGCTGAGGAGGCAAAGACATACATGACTTGTGTTTGCAACTTGAGTAATCAATTTTTCGATCATTTTAGTGACTGTATTGAGGACTGCCCGTCTTTCAATTCTGGGGGATTGCCTCGTGATGAAGTTGAATTACGTCGGTTGTACTGTGACTTGGCTGACAATTTTTCCTCGATATTAAGTGCCAAAACTGATACTGAACATGTGTCCTGGCCAACGAATGGATTGTTTGGTATACTGGTTACAAGAGATCACGGTGAACATGCCAACGGCCGTCCGTTCACCTCAATTGGCTTTGTTGCTACAAACGCAGAAGGGTCAACGCTTTTCTCAAAGGGTATAGTAGCTGAAACAGCAAACTCGGGGAGGGCAGGAACTGACTCTGGTGGAGTAAGAGGAGCCAACAGTGATATAATGTTACCCAGCTTGTTTTATGTGCTAGTATTTGTCTTGTTTAGTTTTATCATTTGAGATGGGAGCGGTATTTGCAGTTGACCGATAATAATATCTATGAACAAGTATGCGTGTGTGTAGAGGAGTGTTTTAATGTCATATGTCGTAATGTTTCGTGTTTGAATGGTTTGTGTAATCCACCCAATTTTTTTTGGTGATGATGATTTTTCTGTTTTTAATTTTTTTCCGCGTAGCAAAACACAACACAGGTTTTCAATTTCAATCACATCACCTCACCAAATCAATTCACACCTCCAGACCAAATCAAATAAAGCAAAATTTTTCTTCTGAGAGCAAGGATGGATAGTACTGAACTCAATGATATTAAAGATTCTCGCACTAATCATGATGTTTTCAAAAAGAAATTCACATCGCTATCGCGACCCAGACAACCATTAAGAGAAACAAATGCCAATTTACCCACCATTGCATCCAAGTGGAAGCAAAAGCATCCACTGTCACACTCACCACCAAAGGGCAAAGATAGTAGGAAACTGTCACCAAACAAACTTAAGAGTACAACAACTACTGTCTCACCAATTGCTAAGGAAACGAAAGATGGATATAAATCACCCCGTGAAGGTGATGAACTATCCGACTCCGATATAGAAAAAGTCACTGATACTACTACTAAAGATTTTGGCCAAGATACTAATGCACGTGTTGTTTGTCGAAAAAGAGAGAACCATGCACCTGGATTATTTCCATTCGAGCCTATTCGAGAGCCTATACATGGTATGGCAATCCCAAAGAAAAGGAGAAGAACGTATATCTTGGGTATGGATAATTCTGAAGATGACAAGACAACCGCGGCCGTTCGAAGGAAGCTATCGAATACAGATAAGATCGAGCAAACTGCTTTTCAGCTAAAGGAAGACGCTAGCATAGAAAGTACTGTTGTTGAAGAACATCTGGATGGAAAGATATCTCGTGAGAGAGAAGAATCTCCTGCAAATAGGCATGATGACCCACCAAAGAGTTCTTCCGTTGAATCAAAGGTTACCAGCGCAAAGGAATATGCTCCTCAAGTACAAGCTAAGATCGAGCAACAAAAAAAAATCAGAAAAGATGTAAAACCAAGCCAGAAACAGCATACGGAACCATCAACGGAACTAGAGAAAACCCGCACTTTGACTGATAATCACGACACTACAAAGGTAAGCAATGTCCCGTCCAAAGAAACGAAAGCGCCTCTTCAAGAGTTGGACACAAACAAGCTAGATCGCAGACTGCTAGAGAAACCGGAAAAACGAAAAATCACTCAACAACAAACTCAAAACCAAAAGGGAACCGCAAGATTGTCTGGGGAGGAGTTGTACCAATGGCAACAATCTTGGAAGAAGATCATGAGAGAATCGGTGGTTTTCTTTGAAGGAACACACGATTTTCAACTGTCTGAATACAAAAGAGCTGTCAAGTACCTCAAGTACGTTGGTTCCGAGATTGCTCCATTTTACCGTACAAATGTCACAATAATCATATCAAAGCGTACTTACGACGACAAGATGGAATACCCATCAAATGATATATTTTCAAATGTTCCTAAATTCAAGACCAAAGTGTGGAGTTATGAAAAACTATTTAGGTTTATGAAAAACTTAGGGTTGAACAATATTTCTGATGACCAACTCTCAACTGGAGCAAGTGTAAATGCAAACACAACAGCAAATAACAACTTGTACAACTTACTCAAGGAAGAAAAATTGTATGGGGTAGCTGATCGGGACCCTAATGCAAGGCGTGATGACTTCCACTACTTTAGCAAAAATTACTTGTATGTTTATGATTTAAGCCAGACTGTGAGGCCGATTGCCATCCGGGAATGGGGTAACGATTACCCTGTTTTGCATTTAACCTTGGATGGTAAATGTCCGTTTATTGAGGATCCATCCGATCAAAACCTGGAGAGGAAAAGGTTAAAGAGATTTAAGAAATTTGAAGCTACGAAATCACACCGGCAAGCGTTGAGAGCTGCTACGGAGAGAGTCATCAATGGTGTATCGCTTTCTGCTGGTCGTTTCAATGGAACAAGTACTAGCACCGACAAGGTTGAGGAGTCATCGAATGGCGAAGTTGAGTTTAGACAACCATTGACGAGGAACTCTTCTTGTATGCAATCTAAAGCGGTAGATGCAATGGCATCGGGGTTCAATGGTGCATCCAATGCAGTGCAGTTTTCAATGGATTCGAATTTGAATAGCACGGCTGTTGCGGCTGGAAATGGATTGGGTCCATCGTTGTCCCAAGTTCAATCAAAGAATTTGAACAACCTCAAACGAAGAATTTTCTTGAAAAGGAAAACTTCTGAAAGAAGAGATAAGGAGTCAACTCCTGGTTATTGTGAAAATTGTCGTTGCAAATATGACAATTTTGAAGACCATATTTACAGCAATAGACATCGTAATTTTGCATGCGATGATCGCAACTTTACCGATATTGATGAGTTGATAGCTACTTTGAAAGAGAGCAATTCAATGGGAAACATCACTTCCAATGGTGATTACATATAGGCATTGTTTACTTGTATAAATCTAAATAATGTAATTGCATAGGTAAAAAAAAAAAAAAAAAAAAAGTAGTGTCACGTTGATTAATGTGGCACAAAAACGTAACCGTGAAAAAGATAATCAGTTGAAAAATTTTAAAAAGCTTTGCACGTCATTGTTACAATCTGTTTTATCAGCCGAGCCATGTTTACCCGATTACTACATAGAGAGCTTGGAAACAAGCGACTACTAACGCGATCCTATGCTGACATAATCAACGAAATCCGAAAGAAATCAACTGAGACAAGGCCGAAAGTGAATCGATTTGCACAACAATATTCGCAACCAAAGACCGATCAAAAAGGCGGTCATCAAGGAGTTCGAAGTAGAAATCATGGCACTAAGGGAGCTGGGGATCCAGCAGTGGGTAACTCCGGTCCTAAAAAGCTGCATCACAAAGTACAGCGAACATCGTCTCATGGGAAGGTGCAACCACGTGGTGTTGGCAAAAACCACACGTCAAACTCAAACAAGATGAGAGACTTTGACAAGCAAATTGCTTCTTCTGCTCCGCATCTATCCAAGGAAGAAATTGAAAAGCAAAAGATGCTTAAATATGAAGAGCTCCGTAAAGATCTAGCCAGACAAGAACAGCAGGAGAAGCACCAACGTGATGACATGGTGCGTATTCAGCCATTGAGGAAGCGCAAAGTGAGGAAAATCAAAGAACAAAGAAAACCATTGGTTAAAATTCAGCTTCCACCATTCATAAGTGTATCAAATTTGGCAACAATCATGCAAGTGCCATTAAACGACGTGTTTAAAAAATTGGAAGGTTTAGGGTTTGAAGATATTCGACATTCGTACATCTTGGACAAGGAGAATGCCGCCATGATTGCCGATGAATACGATATAGAAGTGGAAACTGTAGCTGAATCGGACGACGATTTATTTTCTGAGCCAGTGAAGGAGGAATTGTTAAAAGAGAGACCCCCAGTAGTCACTATAATGGGTCACGTTGATCATGGGAAAACCACTATTCTTGATTACTTGAGAAAATCGTCAATTGTATCTGGCGAGTTTGGGGGAATCACTCAACATATTGGTGCATTTTCAGTGGTTACGCCAAAGTCCCGTAAAAAGATTACGTTTTTGGACACCCCAGGACACGCAGCATTTTTGAAAATGAGGGAAAGAGGAGCGATAATTACTGATATTGTGATTCTTGTTGTTGCTGCTGATGACTCAGTGATGCCACAAACCATCGAAGCCATAAAGCACGCAAAAAAGGCAGGCGTGCCAATGATTGTTGCATTGAATAAGTGTGATAAACCAGGTGTTAATGTCGATAAAGTACTTGGTGATTTAGCAGCGCAAGATATTGATATTGAAGACTATGGTGGAGAGACTCAAACGGTGCAAGTTTCTGGTAAAACTGGATTGAACATGGACAAGTTGGAAGAAGCTATAATCACGCTTAGTGAATTGAATGATTTCAAAGCAGAGGAAAAAGGTGTGGCTGCCGAAGGCTGGGTTATTGAGTCGGAATTGGTGAAAGGTATGGGAAACGTTGCAACTGTATTGGTTCGTCGTGGATCTTTGAAAAATGGTGATGTGATTGTAGCTGGTGAAACATTTTGCAAAATCAGAGGCATGAAGGATGAAAAGGGTAAAATTGTGAAATTAGCTGGTCCTTCAACCCCGGTGCAAGTATGGGGATGGAAGGAATTACCAGACAGCGGTGATCATATCATACAAGCCAAACTGGAGCAAATTGCCAAGAAAGTGATTGATTTTCGTATAGCTCGTGCCCAGCAGATTCAAGCATCAAGAGACATTGAGGATATCAATATCAAACGAGCCGAGGAAATCAAAGAAGCTGAACGGTTGGAAAAGATTGCCGAGTTGAAAAAAGCTGGTTTAGACTCTAGCGAACTAGAACGGGAAGCACAAGATACAAAAATAACCAAATGCAACTACATCATCAAGTCTGATGTATTCGGATCAGCAGAGGCTATCAAAGAGAGTATTCATGAGTTAGGTAATGACGAAGTCCAATCCTGTGTTATTTCCCACTCTGCTGGTGCTCCAACTGACAGTGATCTCGACATGGCCAAAACTTTTAATGCAACCATCTTTTGCTTCAATATCAAACCACCAAAACAAATTGTTCAAAGAGCTGAACGGGAAAAAATCAACATTGTAGAACACAATATCATTTACCGATTGATTGAACAAGTCACTGATGAGCTAAACTCGCACTTGAAGCCCCGAATTGAGACAAAGATTCTTGGTGAAGTTGACATCAAGGACATATTCACCATCACTCAAGGTAAATCCAAAATCAAAGTTGCTGGTTGTAAAGTTGCTACAGGAGTGATTAAACGTTCATCGGATGTGAAAGTTTTGCGAGGCGATAAAGAAGTGTTTAAAGGTACGTTATCTTCTTTGAAGCATGTTAAGGACGATATAAGTGAGGCCCGAAAGGGTAATGAATGTGGGCTAGGATTCCACAACTGGACTGGATTTGAAGCTGGCGATAAAATTTTAGTGTATGAGGAGATTGAACATAAGAGATACTTGTAAATAATTAATGCTTCAGATAATAGCATGGTTGAAAGGAGATGTAGCAAATATGTATTAAGTTCGATGGATTCCATGGCCTTGGCTGCATCACTGAATATAAGATTCATTTCGTCTCACCTCTAAGATGCAGTGCTTCGGATATTGATGTGATTGGTTGTGGTTTTGTGTTTGCACTAATTGCGCATGCTTTTGTTTACGGCCGCGGAAAAAAGAAACTTACATTTAAATTGATTTGTGTCCACTTTTTTCTTGAGCGGCATCAAAAATTTAAGCGAAAGAAAATAAATAGTTCCTTATCAACAACTTGCTCTCTTTTTGAATTCACCACAACTCGACAATCATGAGTAGCACGTACCAACCACTAGATGACTTGAATTTCAAGAAACCTCACACTTTAGATGAAGACCAAGGTCCTCAGTATGATGATTCACCACCCCCATTTACTCAAACAGAACCCTCCAACTCTGCGCAGGGAACATCATCGTTACAAGAAGATTTGGAGGATGGGACTAATCAAACACCATCCCACAATGATCGAGACTGTGATGCTAATCGGTTTACTTTTTGTTTAATGGTTGGGTTAAGTCTTTTTTTTGTTTCAATGATTTTGTTTTTCGCAGATGTGGGTCCAACAGCCCATATCTTTGGTATATTGTCATTAAATATCTCCATATACATGATTTTTGTTTCTGGAACGATCTCATTCGGTATTGAATCAATAGTGGGACAGACAAAATTCATCAAAGGAATTGCTTGTGGGCTCGTTTTTACTTTCGTATTCCTGGTAGTTTGTATGATTTGTGTTTTTTTGTTGAGCGAAAGAAAATAAATAGTTTCTTATCAACAACTTGCTCTCTTTTTAAATTCACCACAACTCGACAATCATGAGTAGCACGTACCAACCACTAGATGACTTGAATGATGAGACAGTCCACACTTTAGACTCCGCAGCTTCATTCACACAAACTGACTCCTCCACTTCAGGGTTAGAAACATCATCATCATTGCCGAACAATTTAGAAGAGGGAAATTGCGAGAGGACACAAAAAGAAGTCAAAGAATGCCCCGATAGTTTTCTCAAAATACTTTATTTTGGTTTTTTAGGAACAATTTTATTTGGCATGTCAATTGCTTTATTCTTTAATGATGCCACCTACCTTGGTATATTGTGCATTAATCTCGGGCTATACTGCATTTGTATTACCAGTGCGTATGTTCTTCAAATTGATAAATTAACAGGAGAACCAAAATTCATCGGCGGGGTTGTTTCAGCATTTGTGTATACCCTCATGTTCCTGGCATTTTGTATGATTATCAAATTTTTTTTTTCTTTTCCACTGAAGTAGACATAGTCATGGGTAGCTTGGGATAGATTGTTATGTTTTTTCAGACCTTCGCCAATGAAAAGTTCATTCTGGCAATTATCGTACCCCGTCGCGGCTAGAATAAAACCCAATCTCTATTTGATAGTCCTAGCTGAATATGAGTTTTTATTATACCTAGTTTATATAAAGTCTCTTTGAATCTTTTCTTAAGCTAGCCCCTTTATAATGTAAGAGTGTCCCTGCTGTAGAGTATGGACGGAACTAGACGGCAAAAGAAATATTAGTAACAAATTAGTGGAAATGAAAACATGTGGCACATCTACTGGAAGTGAAAATTTTATTATCTTTGAAAAGTTACCAATAAATAATGCTTTCCAGTAACATGTAGTGTAATCAGTAGTCTTGTTTTTAAAGAACAGGGTGGTTAAATTGTATGTTACAACAAAAGCAGCACTCAGATATCTGGTAGAGGGCATAGAAACAATGGGTCCAACCGACCTAGAATTATACCTTTGGTGGGTTCACAGAATAGGTACATGGAATGGAGAGGTGTGGCCGCTATGAAAGTTCTGTGTAACATACCAGCACCACAACACACTTCCTCATCAACGACGTTCACTTGTTCAGTGCCTCCAAAGACAATATGCAGTAAATACAAGTGTAGAGTTGCAATTGCTTCTACTATTCCAACCCACAATAATTTCTGTGATGAGAAAGGCAAAAGTCTTCGACCTCATTTTATACAACCACCTCCAACAGTTGAGAAAGTTTCCTTGAGTCTCAAGTATTCTACTTTTTACCCATAAGAGATATGGAACCATTTTATCAGCCTTTGAAGGATCCTGACCCAGAACCTCATACTACTGGTGCACGTGACTAAGACAAAAGCTTTTCCGAACCTACTCCTCATGTGTCTCGACCAAGTTATATCTTTCGTGAAAGCCGAGATTTGCATGAAGCGAGCCATTCTGATACATGGAAGGATAATACGTTTGAGACTATGATCATTTTTTGCGTCGTTTGTACATTTATCTTTGAGATAGCTGTGGGATTTATGCTGGGCTCGGATAATAAAAAGCAGAGACATTTAGAATCTTGGTATTTAATTTTGCAATATTTTGTGGCCTTGTTGCTGGGGCAATGATTTTTGAAGTTGGAAGTTTGTTTGGCAAGAGACTATTTTTAAAATATTTTTAGGCATCGGTGTATCTACTACTATCTTAATCTACCTTATTTGCATGCTCATCAAATGGACGTATACACGAGAGGGAACATTCAAGTTCAAACTCTTGGGAAGATGAGAACTAAATCAAAGTGTATTTAGCCTAGGCGTCAAGTAGTTTTTAATTATTATGTTAGTATAAGAGCAACTGTAGACCAAATTCACGGTTATCATTGTCACCTCTACTCGATGAATCAAGGAAAGCGAATCAAAATCCTACTTAAGGCCTGCACATCTGGCAACTCTTTACACGATGACAGTACCCAAATTTGTATTACTAAAGCAAGATATATTTCATTTTGCATCCAAAGAAGGTTGAGGAGAGTGCACCAAATTTATCAATTGTAAAGGTCGTCTTCTTCCCTCGAGGATAGTAAGTTTTGTCGGCCCTCGAGTCTGTTCCGATTTTAGTAGCTCAACTTATACCTCAGTGCCATACCGGACAAATGCTTTCAATGTTGCACCAACTGGAAAATCTTCAAAGATGCAACAAGCTGTATCAAAACCCACCTCCACAGATATTGAGATGCAAAATATTCCTCAAACCGAACCCAAGCGAAGAGATGTAACTACAAATCCTTTGCTCAATCATGAAACAAAGGTAGTATATTGCAGCTTTGTTGCGTTAGCTTTATTCATTGCACCACCTTTCATGCTCTTGCTTACTTGCAAGCTCAATTAACTGGAAAAGCATTGATGAGGCTCGCAATATGTCGTGCACTCGTGATGGGGACAGTTGCTTTTGAGATGATTGAGATTATTGGAAACATTTTGTTTAGTTGGTGCTTCGAAATAGGACTTCTGTCATCCATGTCGGTTCTAACAAGTTTGATGGCTCTTCGGTGGCATAGTACACAACATCCAAAACAAAATTGATTGCGAAGTTGGGGATCTTTTCTAGAGAGAAATGTATATTTGGAGCAAAAATCAAACCATAGAGATTGTTTCGAACATCGGGAATGACAGCACAATCAGCTAAAACGTGTAAAGTTAGTTAGATATATATGCACGTTTCCCTTCATTTAGTGGACTCCCCGGACCTCTTTGATTCATTTAAGAGAACATTCGAGAGAATGTATACCAAGGTGAACTTTTGAACGTCTCTCTCGGCGAGAATTTACTTCAATCAACCACGATTTCCTGTATCGTAAACTTGAACATTAGAATTACATAGAATTCAGATTTACCGTTTGTTGTCATTATTCTTTCAAAAAAGGCGTTATGCCATTGACTCATCATTGAATAACAAAAAATGAAGCCCTCATTGAAAACGTTTCTCTTACTGCCATTCAGTTTTAAAAAAGGCACAAATGCGATACAATTTTCACTTATAAAAAAGGGCTCTGCTCATTTATGCATGATGTCCTTTAAAAAGCTTCTCTATCTTCGTCTCTATGCTAAGTCTAAATCTTACACAATGGAGGGCCAAAGCCCACTTGTTGACAAAACATGCTACAATCTGTTGGAAAATACCATTGATAACAACAGAGAAAATCAAGACAAGAAAATGTCGAACTCGGTCTCACCCAGTCAGTTGATGACAATTGATTTAGAGTCACAATCCCCTCAGCTGCAACCCAGACATTAGCCTGAACGTGAGCCTTAACCAAAAGTATTAACCATTGTTGCTACTCGGAATCGAGTCGGAAAATGGTGTTTTGTTCCGATGCGTCATTAAACTTGTTCCGGTTGTTTTCATGTATCTTTATCAGCGCAACTCACCTCCAAACTCCTAGGGTAAAGAAGAGTTGGGTTGAAGTGGAAGGTCTGCAGGTTATTTTGCGTGGGCAGTAGCTGATCCTTAAAATCGAATAAATATGACTTGGTTGAATCGTTGGGGTTGATGTTGTAAGAGAGTTTGATGCAATTACTCATTTGTTACTCTTTAGTGTTAAATTTTTTACTTCTTTGCATTTGCTTGAAAATGTTGCGAATTTCGAACAAACAGATTTAATGCATAATCCAATCAAGAGATGCAAAATAACGAGTTAACTGTAAACCTTTGGGAATTTGAGGACCATAACTGGATCTCTGTTAACTTTAATGGTCGTAATTTTCTTCTGAGGCTACAAAAGATTGACGATTGCAAACATGTCTCGGTAGCGCTTCGCAACGCAGAAATGCAAAATGTATCAGGCATCTCGATGAGCTTCAAAATCTAAAGATCGTCACCACGATATCAACCATGTCATCATCGCAAGAAGAATACTCATCAGACGAGGAAAGTATTTACGATTCCAATGAAAACCAAAAATCAAGAGTGCTTTTAGGATTCGTGGACGGACCTGTGTCACCAGACGATGAGCCAACAATTGAAGATACGTTTATTGGTGGACAACCCGTGTGGCTTCGTCCCGAGTCCAAACCACAAGAAAGCTATTTGACATGCAATCATTGTGATAAGAAAATGGCATTACTTTTACAAGCGTTCTCACCGCTTGATGGCGCTTTGTACGATCGGGTATTGTACTTATTTGGTTGTAAAAATGGACATTGTTCGAAACAAAAGGGCAGTGTCAAGGCTATCAGAGGTATCAATAAGAATGAGGACGTAGTTCAAAGGATAAAGGAAGAGCTAGATGGTGTTAAGATGAAGGAAATGGAAGACAAGATGAAACTGGAACAACTGAAGAAATTGAATGATGAGTTAACCAAGAATTTATTCGCCAAGGACAAGTCTGGTGATAACCCATTTGGAGGATCAAATCCTTTCGCAAAAAGCGATAATCCATTCAACAGCAATCAGTCTCATCCATTTGCCAAAACTGAAGCAAAAACTACCGAAACTCCGTCCTCCATTGCTAAACCTCAACTGTATGCTGACGTGGCAAAAACAGCACCAAAACTGCCCCAAAAGGTAGAGAAAAAATTACAAGGTGACTTACCTCAATACAATGGCAGTTTTGTTTACGTTGACGTGGAGAAATTCCGCAAGGACAAAGACGAGGAAGCTCAATTGGCCAAGTACAAGCATTTGATTGAAGAGAACGATGCTCCAGAAGAAGGTTCATCAGTAAGCAAAAGACGTGGATCATCATCATCAGCGGTATTGGACCCGCAAACAACCAAAATTTCTAATATGTTAGATGACAAGTATTTTGAACACTTTTCATCGACAGTTAAACACAATCCAGGTCAAGTTTTGCGATATGATCTAAATGGTAAACCATTACTTTACAATGGCAAAGACGAAGTTGCCAAAATCTTTTTAAATGAAAATGCTCAACCAAACATTCCACGTCCAGCTTACAACCCCAGTAGTGAACGTCGATTCGAATTACAATTGATGCCAAAGGCAATCATGGATCTAGAAGGATTGAATGGAGATAATGTTGATATCAAGGATATATTGAATGGAATGTCCTGGGGTACGATTATCGTATGCACTGACGTTGAAGATTACATTCCAGAAGAGAATTTTGATGATCACAAGGTTGGATATATACAAGAGTGGTGTGGCGTACAATGGGAAGAAAGTGTATAAATAGGGCGGAGCTGCACACCATAGTGGTTGATTCGTTGTAAGCTATATCGATAATTGATAAGTGAAGTTTTCTTGAGATGAGCAACTAAAACTGTTGTAAAGCAATTGAAACTACATAAGCTCTGCAAAGTCTAATTTATACATATACATATTACTGACTAATAGTGCTTTGAAAGTAGTAAAATGACATAATGCTGCATTTTATCTTTTTTTTTTTTTTTTGCGCACTCTCCTTTCATAATCAAAGTCACAAAATTGGTTGCGAAAGAGGCACATAGAGAAGAGAAGAAGTGAGAAATTTATTTATTCTTCATTTGTCACAATAAGGATAAATCGGAGTTAAGCCATTTAACTCATATTCTTTATATAAAGGGGGGTAGGGCGTAGAAGTGTGTTGACAGAAAACCAAGATAAACGATGATACGGCCCATTTCAAATCCACCCATGGCTTTCGTGTACAATCAGAGTTAAAATCATTTATCTCAATCTTTACATGCTTGTCAAAGCCGTGTGGAGAAGGGAGTGGAGTAATTACGTCTTGATCCTGTTCTTTACTAGCTCTCCGTTCAAGAGAAAGGGTAAATACCATCAGCGAAAAGCATGGGTTTTGTGGTTGTATACACAGGGACATTGTTTTGAGAAAAGGTGAGTTTTATAATAGAATTTTCTCCAGTCCAAACCTTTCAATGGAGGAAGTTATCATCGATTTACGGAGTGAAGGTAGTGGTACGGTTCAGGTGGAGTGATTGATAAATGCCAAACGCAACTCTGATACCCTGGTACGCTGTAGGTAAAACCTCGCCTTGGACGTGTTCTCTTATAAAATTTTGTATTCTAGCAAATGATGTCATACGAACTCCTTTCAAAAAAATTCTCATGTTACACAAACCAGCACACGAATTAAAGAAGAACAAAACAGTTCTTTTTTCTTTTTTACTAAACGCTGAATAACGAACCAACAACCATATCAGTCGACGCAGACCACAAAAGTTACTTCTCAGAAGACGAGGATTTATATATATAGAAGAAGATTCCTACAAATTCAAAAAAGACCATATCAATAAGAAGCCACTTTCTTACTTATCCCAACAGGTTATTTCATTCGCTTTCAAACTACGAAAGGGCCATCTGAATTGAGCAACAGATTCCCGATACCAACACTGCAGTATTATACATCATCATATATCCAACACAACTGTTTCCCACTGCACCATGTCAAATGACTATTCTTCATCCAGTGATGATGAGTATAACCCAGGGTCTCAAAATAGATTCCATATCCAAATACCACAACAACAACTCAACCTAAATGAAGTTCGTAAACAGAATCAAAAGAAGGAGAAATCAAAGTTTACTAAACAAACATCTTCAAATTTCAATAAAGTTGCCAGTAAATTTCAAAACAAGAAGAGCGATACAAAAAAGTACCCTGATTCTTATACTCCTCGAGACCCAAGAGCTTCTTTAAATGCATCCAGACTGTCTTACGCTTCGTTTGAAGACGACGCGGGTGGCGACGGTGATTCTGATTCCAATGATGATGATGATGATGATGACGAGTTTAACCCTGGTGGGTCAAGTTCAGGTAAGCAAAACTTGCCGCATTTCAAATTTGATGCTGACGACATTAGAAAAAGCCAAGGTCCCATTGAAAGTGATGACGACTCTGACTCTGACGACGGAAGTTATCAAGACCAAACTCATACCGATTTCACTCATATCCAACAAGCTCCTCACGAACAGTTTTATCACACCGATTCATCGGATGAGGAACATGAGATCACCAAAAGAAACCACGGACGTCCAGAATCGTATCATCAAGATCCCCTTGAGAGGACAAAGTCAGGATCATCAGGAAAATCATCAGACGAACACTTTGCCGCAAACACAGCATCGTCATCTTCCGACTCTTCTAGACAACCTCGTAAACCATCGATTCATTCAATGCGTTCACATGAAACTAATCAAAGTGCTTCTAAAAAGAGCATGCAAAGTGGATCAAAAGAGTCCACAGGTGGTCTTCGAGGCATACTTCGTAAAATGTCATTAGCTGATCGCATCCCATCACAAGATCATGATATTAGTCATAGCGATACATTTTTAGGAAGAGTCTTGTCTGGTGGTCATCAAGGATTAAGTGGTGGTGGATTAGCACCTGGTGCCAGTCGTGCTTCAAGAGATAGAAATGGCAATGAAGATGAAGAGAAACGAGTTGGCTTTGCTGATCATGATGACCGTGGTGATTATCATCATGATAACATTGAATTACAACCTCTTTCCAAATACGACGATTTAAGTGATGAGGTTAAGGCATTGGTTGATCAACATATTCCTGATGCATTGCTCCATTCATCAAACACAAGTGCAAACACTAGTGCTGATGTGACACCTACTCGAAGTACTGATGATTTAATCAATGAAAAGACCAAAGATGAAAATGAAGAAGCCAAGAAATCAACTGATAAAGATTCAGATGAACATAAAGATAATCCGTTTTATGCACCAAACCCTGATTTGTTTCTCCGTGGTCATAATGATTCTGAACCAAATGAATTGGCTGATGTTGATGGTAATTATATTGAACCGCCCAAACACGTTCAAGCAGGAGTCTTGTCTTCATTATTACGATTATATCAACAACCAATGGAGAATAAATCAGCTAGTTCCTTGACAAATGTCGATACCAATGATTCAACAGTTGACAGTTTTGACGAGCACAAGAGACCTACGCTGCATTTAGATTTAACTAGATTTGGCACCGATGTTGGTGCTGGTGTCAAGCATGGTATGAAGTCAGCTCAACACGGTGCTAGTAGGGGGTACCTGAATATCAAGGCTTCAGGAAAAGCCCTCGGTAAAGCAGCTAACAAGATGAGGCATTTTGATGGAAAAGGAGGACGAAGTGGCGGTGGTGCCAATGATAGGCCATTACCAGATGCAAGTGATGACGATGATGACGATGATGATAATGGTGGATTTGGCGGTGGTGGTGGTGGTAATGGTGGTGTAGACGGTAAAGGCAAATATGACTCTGCTGGCTTACCATCATTCCAAAATGCCAAACCGAAAATGCCTAAAAAGAGACCTACTGATCCAACGAATAAACTTAAAAAGTTAAAACGTAACAAAAAGGCCGAACGATTGCGTATTACAGTTCACATTGCTGACGTGTTACAACGTCAACGATTCATCATCAATATGTGTCGTGCATTGATGTTGTATGGAGCACCAACACATAGATTAGAAGAGTATATGGTGATGACATCGCGGGTATTGGAAATTGATGGACAATTTATCTATTTCCCTGGATGCATGTTGGTTTCATTTGGTGATGCAGCAACGAGAACTTCTGAAGTTCATCTTGTTAGATGTGCTCAGGGGATCAATTTAGGTAAATTATCGGATGCCCACAAGTTGTATAAAGCAGTGACGCATGATTTGATTGGTGTTGAAGAAGCCACTAAGAAATTGGATGATTTGCTAAAAGAAAAGAACAAGTTCCCACCATGGCTTTGTGTTTTCTACTACGGGCTTGGTTCTTTAGCAGTGACGCCATTTGCATTTGATGGTGGATGGATTGATTTACCGATAAGTTTTGGTATTGGATTATGCGTTGGTTTCTTACAATTTTACGTTTCGACATTGTCGAATTTATATTCCAATGTGTTTGAAGTATCATCGGCAATTGTCGTTTCGTTTATTGCTCGTGGTATTGGATCTATTCGAGGTGGTGATTTGTTTTGCTTTAGTGCCATTGCTCAAGGTTCCTTGGCGATTATCTTGCCCGGGTATATCATCTTGTCAGGGTCATTGGAATTACAATCGAGAAATTTGGTGGCTGGTGCAGTGAGGATGTTTTATGCTATTATCTATTCCTTGTTTCTTGGATTTGGTATAACTTTAGGGTCAGCATTATTTGGATGGGTTTATCATGATGCAACTTCGCAGAATAGTTGTGCCAAGGGCCATACTATGGATGACAAGTGGAGAATTTTGTTTGTGCCGCTTTTTGCAACATGTCTTGGGCTAATCAATCAAGCAAAATGGCGGCAATTGCCGATTATGATTATAATTGCCGGTATAGGTTACATTGGTTCCTACTTTGCTGGGAAACATTTTTCCAATGTGACCGAATTCACAGCATGCATTGGTGCATTCATTGTGGGAATATGTGGAAACTTGTACTCACGTATTTGGAAAGGTGTCGCAGTATCAGCAATGTTGCCAGCAATTTTCGTCCAAGTTCCTTCGGGTATTGCTTCCAAGAGTTCGTTGATTTCCGGTTTGCAAACTGCTGATAAGATTACTAATCGAAATGGAACTGAGGAGACTACTACAACTACCGATTCTACTAGCTCGTTGAGTTTTGGTGCCACTATGGTAGAAGTTTCAATTGGTATTAGTGTGGGGTTGTTTGCGGCTGCATTGTTTGTTTATCCATTTGGTAAAAAGGGAACTGGATTGTTTACCTTGTAAGGGGGGGATCACATAGAAGAGGATACTTTATAACGTAGACATATTTATTACAGCATTGAGGGTATATATATAGAGTTTATTAGAACAAAAGGGATATTTAAGTATAGATTTTAGTTGTTTTTTTTTTTAGTGTCGTATTGAGATACAAACTGACTATTGCATCCAGAAAAAATCACGACACAAGATACCATCTAGGGTACAATCCACCCACTAACCAAACACTGTATTCACTGAGCACACTACATCCCAAATAATGTTGCAGCAGAATCAAATATCAAACTTGCTCAAATCAGCACTACTGTCACCGGGATCTACAACAACATCATCAACTCCCTCAGTACCCAATTTCCATCCAATTTCAATTTCATTATTATCCAACCATGGCAATCCATTAATCTCACTCACTACAAAGAGTCAATCCACGGAGCGTGTTGATCATCATCAACTGCAGCTGCAACTGCAGCCACAACTGCAATTGCACTCCTTGCATAGTTCCAAAGCTGGTACTCCAACAACAACAACAATGCCCACAGTAACAGGTGAAGAATACGACCACGCTAGAGCAACACCATCAGTTTATACAGGGGGTAACGCAGACTCGCAAGATGGAACGTCGTTCATCACCTTGGATCAATTAAAGATATATTCATTAATTGCATACAATACAATTACCGAAGCCACCGACTCTGACGAGTCAAGTAGTGACACCGATGATGCTAATGATTGGTCAATTGTTGATTTCGGTACTGTTAAATGTATAATCTCAAAAGTTAACCTTGATCAAAACCCATCACGACAAAAAGATAATAGAGGCGCTAAGCAATTGAAAGATAATGGACAAGATATCAAGCGTAGTGGGGAAAATAACACGAAATCTACAACTAATGATGATAAAGATGCTGAATTTGATAACGCTTATGAAGATTATGATGTAGATTTGTTTAATGGGTATTTTGTCGTACTATTCTACCAATCAGGAAATTTAAGTACGACAACAGCAACAGCAGCAACAGCAGCAACAGCAAGGGAAGAAAGAGATCTCTCTTCTTTTGATTTTGAAGTTGACGCTATTGCCAAGATCAAGACTGATTCGGTTGTAAATGCATTAGGCCAAGGATTAAAAGGGTATCATGAACCAATAACAAACTAAAATTGAACCAATTACGGATTATTTGTGGCAGCTGTTACCTATTTCTGAGAACTTTTTTGTTTACAATAACGATTAACGTCATTTCTAATCCTACCTGGATGAAGTTTGACGTGGTTGAGTTTAATGACAACTCATTCTTGGATATATGTACTTATCACCCGTAAAGGAATCTACACTTTTGCATTTTCTTTCAGAGTATGTAGATCACATCTATATCAGAACAAACTAAAACAGTAAAAATAAACCAAAATTAAACATGAGCTATACCAAATATAAATAGAATATATACTATGTATAACAATAAAAAGGGTATGATTGAAGAACAAAAAAAAGATATACATGCCAATAGTAATTAGTAGTAGTAGTAGTAGTAGTAGATGTAGTTGTACTAGCAGAAGTAATGAAGAAAAAACATCATGATGGGTGTGGTTAAGTGGAAAGTAGTTGTTGATGGTGCGAAACAAGGTCGAAACTCGGTTGAATAAAAGATTCGTAAAGCCCGCTTGTCTCCATTTCGTAAGTTGTGCTCATCTTTTCACTTTGCAATCACTTCTTCATCTTCCTCTTCTTCCTCTTCTTCATCATCATCTTGTTCAAACTCATCACCTTCATTTTCATCCATAACACTCTCTTCGTCAAAACTTTCTTCTTCTTCACTTTCATACCAAAAATCCTCATCTATTGGATCCTCAATCAATTCTCGATTTTTGATAGCTTGATTATTACTATAAGCAACAGATGAATCATCAGGCATGACAAAATCTTCAGGAATATCCTTTTTAGACCTTTCAACTTCCTTCAATACTCTTTTCTTGTATTCAGGGAAATTTTTTCTGAATTCAACTGATGCATCAATATTTGCTGGAGAATTGCCATTAGGGTCATCCAACAATGAAATGATCGAGATTAATACACTTTCAACCGTTTGTGCTGGTGACCAAGTCTCACTTTCTGGTTCATCACTAGTTGGATCACCACCTTGATGCAAGATACTTATACATAACCGACCATCACGATAAATGTTTGGATGATAAATGGCAGGTGTGAAACGGAATGATGGTGGACTGAATGGGAAATCCTGGGGGAATCGCATTTGACCTTTGAAATAACCACCATGGTATAATGAGTCGGGGTTGAGTACCATTACTCCAATGTTCCATAAAAAGATATTGTCATCGTCTAATTCAATGTGGAATGATGGGATTCTCTTTTTAGGATCGGTTAAATCTTTAAATTGTCGTTGCAAGATGGCAGCAGCAGATTTTGAACTCATGGTTAGGGTACGTATGTGCGTGTGTGTGTGTGTGTGTGTGGGTAAGATTCAGTGGTTTGTGAAAATAGTTGTGTGTAAAGATTACAAATTATGTGATTCTTGTGTGTGTGTGTGTGTGTGGTGTGTATGAGTGTTAAGTTGTGAGTGATGTGTAGTAATATGTAGTAAGTGTATGTGGATGGTTTAGGTGGTATTGTGTGTAAGTATATGGGTGTGGGTATGTATATGTGTACGTGGTATGTGATATGTGATATGTGATATGTGTGTGTTGTGTGATATGTATGTGATATGTGGTTTGTGCAGTGGTGGCCGGTTTGTAAAAAATTTGAGATTCTTGTGTGTTGTGTGAGTGTGCGTGTGTGTACGTGAGTTGTTGTTGTTTCTTTTTTTTCTTTTTTTGTTCTTTTGCTCAAACGCTACCATATTAAATTTTATTGCTTGTCACATGATTCACTGACACATTTGATCATCATCTTTATCATCATCATCTTTTTATATTGCAGTACTTATGATTTATACATATATATCCACGTGATATTGCTGAAGAGCTTCTTATAAGCAGTCGGGTTGAGATACTAGTTTAACACAAACCAATCGACTTAGCAAATAATTAATGATTTGCTAAAATACTACAGCTTATTGTCTCACTCAGCACACGTACCTGCCTATACCCTACTTCGATAGTTTATTCGTCTTTCAACACCTCAATACGTCTTTACAAGAGAAAACACACAATGATGATTGCAACTATATTTTTTAAAGCAGTCACGTGAACAGTGTCAAAAAAAAAAGAATTGTGACACTGATTTCTATCAAGATCCATATACACCACAACAAGATACAGAGATTTATATGATACAAGAGACATTGCATACCCGCCATTTGGGTATTGTGTTCTGTGATGGTAATATAGTCTGGTAACAACTATATCACAAGTGTGTAATAGTGGCTTATTAAAACGTATACAAACCCTTATCATTACATCTTCCTATCAGATTTGAACCTGCGCTACATGTATATAGATAAATTCCGATATTCGCACACTACCATGAGGTACACTACAAACACTGTGCATTTCATCCCATCATTCTATACAAGATAACCCCTTGTCACGAACAGCTAGACTCATACGGCCAGCCCATCTCCCAGTATCACTTTATCACTTACTATATTTCACAATATTGCACTCACGATCTACAACATATTCTTCAATACAACGTCCTCACCCACACCCACTCAATGCTCTTCCGATCAATACGACTATTTGCCACTTCCCCTTCTTCTCCCTTTGCCAATCAGAACTACTACCAACTACTAGAACTTCCCACAAATGCCACTATCAAAGAAATCAAACTACAGTTTAAGAAATTATCCAAAAAATACCATCCTGATTTAAATCAACATTTAGATGACGAAGCTAAACAAAGTAACAATGCTAAATACGTGGCCATGGTGAATGCGTATGATACTTTAAAAGATGTCAAAAAGAAACGCGCATACGACCAATCTTCATCACCATCATCATTTGGAGGCGCAGGAACCTTCTCTGCATCAAACCGGCGATCAAATGAATACAATAAGTATTATGGTGAAGCTAAATACTATTCTCGTAGTGGCAAATCAACATACTCGGCATCTGGTTTAAATTCCAAACGCCACAAGGTCAAATACCACCATTCAGGATCAACAGATGCCAATCAACTGCAATTTTCCGGTGTGCATGTCAATCATGGGGATCGATACGATGTACCTCATTTTGATTATGATAAACATTTACACCGAAATTTACAATTTGAACAACGCATAATTGATAAATATATGGATCCGGTTACTAAGGAAAAAATATTGAGTCAGTTGCAAACAAGCTCAAGTGAGCACATTTCTGAAGAGTTGAAAACGAAACATTTGTTGCGTCATGTCAAGATGATTAAACCTGGATATAATGAACAAACTGGGGAAATCAATGGTGCAGCAACAGCAACTTCTGCTGGTTCCGGTGGTGGTGGTGGTGCTACTGCTGCTAGCTATGGATCCAACTACAATGCCCCAAAGTATACTCACAATGTCAAATATGGTCAAAGTACAAACTATCAAGGTGCGGCAACTTATCAAAACTTGTATCAGAAACCGAAAACTTCAAATTATGGATACGATAGTAGTGGTAACAACAACAATGATGATCAGATGGGAGCTGCTAAATTATTCACTGCTTTAGGTGCTGGTACTTCACTATATATTTTGTACAAAATCATCTTTTAGAAGAATACCACAAATACATATATATTCTACAATCATTACGTTGTAGAACAATCTCTAGACGTTTACAACACACTCTTTTATAGGGTTTATTACAAATACTATACAACCGGCGTAGCTTCTCCCCCTAACGATCGACTTCTCCAAACACTAAATCCATAGTACCAATAATAGCCACAGCATCAGCTAAAAGATTACCTCTAGCAATATGGTCAAATGCACCTAAATGAGCAAACCCTGGAGCTCTAATCTTACATCTATATGGTCTTTCACTTCCATCACTAACAACATAAACTGCCATTTCACCTTTTGGTGCTTCAATAGCGGTATAAGTTTCTCCCTGTGGTACAGCATACCCTTTAGTAAATAAAAGGAAATGATGAATTAAAGCCTCCATATCTTCCTTCATTAAACTTCTTGGTGGTGGAGATACATTATAATCTTCAACTTTAACTGGACCTTGAGGCATGTCATTTATACATTGGAATATAATTCTCAATGATTGACGGAACTCAGCCATACGAATCAAATAACGATCATAACAATCACCATTCAAACCAACAGCAATATCAAAATCAACTAAATCATAAGCATCATAAGGTTGTGATTTACGTACATCAAATGGTATTCCTGAACCACGTAACATTACTCCTGAACATGAATAATTTAATGCATCATCAGCAGTAACTGTACCCACATTTATAGTACGTTCTTTCCAAATACGATTATCAGTGCACAATTCTTCAATTTCATCAATTCTATCACCAAATTGAGTAGCCCACATGTAAATGTCATCCAATAAACCCGAAGGTAAATCTTGAGCAACACCACCGGGTCTAACATAAGCACTGTGCAATCTAGCACCAGAAACACGTTCATAAAACTCCATCAACTTTTCACGTTCTTCAAACCCCCATAAAAATGGAGTTAACCCACCAACATCCATAATGTGGGTCAATACCGACATACAATGATTCAACACTCTAGTAATTTCACCAAATAAAGTACGAATATATTTTGCTCTCAAAGGAACTTCAATATTCAACAATTTCTCCACTGCCAATGCAAATACTTGTTCGTTAGTCATCATTGACACATAGTCCAATCTATCAAAATAAGGCAATGCTTGCATATAAGTCTTTGTCTCAATCAATTTTTCAGTACCTCTGTGCAATAACCCAACATGAGGATCACTACGAATGATTTCTTCACCATGTAATTCCAAAATCAATCGCAAAACACCATGAGCAGCTGGATGTTGTGGACCGAAATTGATTGTAAAATGACGAATCTTGGTATTTTGTTTAGAAACTTGATCAGGATCATCGGATTTATCCCACATCATATTGGTCTCATCCATGACTTCGGTGAATGTAGTCTTGCCAAACATGCCTGGTGGGTCGGAGTACTTTTGGGGCTTTCTACCCAATGGTGTGATGGCATTTGCTGTGGTTGGTTGTTTGTTGGGGGTATTTGTTGGTAATGGTGTTGGAACAGCTGCGTAGGTCCTTATGCATGATGAGGAAAATAGCGATTGTCTAGCTTTTATGAAGGGGTGTGATGTTATTCTAGATGCCCTCAACATGGTGTAGCAGTGTTGGTTGCGGTGGTGGTGGTGGTGGTAATTGATGAATAAATATTAGGTTGATCTATAGAAGTCTCTTTGTATCTGTGGACTACCAATTGAATAGGTTTGAAAATTTGTTACTTTTACTAAATAAATTTTTCTAATTGGCTATAACTCACATTGGTAGCTGTTACACGACTTTGGTGACAATGTCGCAAAACTAATCATGACACTGTTTTTTTTTCTGCGACGTTGATGATGAAGATTGAAAGAAGTAAGAAAAAAGAAAACAGAAAAAAAGAAATTCAAAATTCATCATGTGACTTCGCTACCACTTTGGAAAAGGAAATTCTAGCCAGTACATACACTATATGCAGTACCACACATAGACTTTAGCCTTTCTCTCTTGGCCCTCTTTACTCTTTATGCTTTTCACTTTCTCTCGCTCTTCCTTCCTTCTCAATCTTCTTTTTTATTTTTTTTTCACAACCAAAGCTAGTTGGGTCCAAAGACATACTCAATTCAGCGCCGAAATGAGCTTCTCTGCCAACCCAGCAAATGAAATAACTCCACCACCAACACACCAACAGCAATACCAACAACAAAGCTCAAACACGCACCATAGTAAACGAAGAAACGATGATGATAACGAACTCAGTCAAGAACAACAACAGCGATACAAGAATATGACTCAAGAAGAAGCCATAAATTCAACAACAGAGTGGCCACAATTTATACATCCAGATGGAGGAACAGTCAAATTATCGCCATGGGGATCAATACGTGAGTTTATCGACCCAAAAACCAATGAAACGGTGACAAAGTTTGAAGATTGCAATTTTGAAGAATATTCATTCAAGTCAGAAACCGTGGAGAAACTATATCAAACACCAGATACACCACAATCCTTGTACCATCGACCCACTAATCAATCAGGAGACTATAACAATCACAACAGTACTGGTGCTGTTGCTACAAATTCATCTAATTCGCGATTCACATTGAGCCCAAGTAATGAAGTTGAAGGGTATGTGGTTGATGGATATGACCAATACCGGAATAACAATGATGATGACGTTTCATTTTCAAGTGTTCATGATGCTACTCATCATCAGTATCAAGTTGAACAAGAAAATTATTTCGGCATTGGTGGTGAACAAATGGAAGAATTTGATTGCAGTTACAATGAGGATGAAGATGAGCAGATGACATAAGGCTTTATGAGAAGGACGTTTTAACTTGTACTATTATACTATTCAGTTCTATTGCTTTCCTTTTTGTAGATTATATGTTCTGGGTTTGTCTTTTCACGTCACTCTTTCGAGGCAGGTCCAATGCTCGTGTAGCGATCGTATCCACTCATTTTCCATCCATGCTTATTGAAGAGTATGCTCAATCCAGTCACGTAAGTGGCACGGTAGTTTCAAGGCTCTTAGTTGAATCAGCTGTTATACTTTACGCGTTCGGAAAAAGACTAAAGACGCGACAGAAAATTAAACTTTGATGAAACTCAATTCGCATTCGTGATATATCGCACTTTCTCATAATTCAGTATTTCAATCTAAGACAGCCTGAATGATACAGTCGTGGCTCTCGGAACACTAGTTCAGCTTAATATTTCTTTCAATTACAACAAATACCCGCAGTGATCCAGCTTTTTATGCTTACGGAGTAAACTCATAGCATGTCGTCGTCAATTGCAATTTGATTACTCGTGTGTATTTTACCCTTTGTAATTCCAAAGGGATATTCTATCCTTTTTCCGGCGGCGGAAATTGTTTCCATAACATTGGAACTCCCTTTGCTATTGCCGTTCAATGTACATGTGCTCTTTTCCTAATTATCCGCCCAGCAACTCTTCATTTCCTAGTTTGGTGTAAAAAGACACCCGTTTTATCAATATTTCAGGTGTTCGGTGCTGCGACTTCATACCCGATTCACAACGTTAATATAGAACTTGAAAAGACCCTAAATGGTAGACAAAGAAACTCTATAGGTTTTATTCTGCGCTGTTGATTGCCGAAAGCATCTCTATCCATGGATGTCTTCCGATCATTCTATATGGCTAATTACGTTCAACGTATGGCTCTCTAGCAAACGCTTTCAAAATTTCCTCCCTAAATTTTTGGATCTCTTTCGCTAAGAAACTTTCGTGCTTGGCATCTACGGTTTGTACCTGTCTTAGAAAGATAATCTTTAGCTTTCTTGATAGTTATTGTTGGCTATCGTGATCCTGATTATATGGTAATTCTACTTCGAATCGGTACCCTAATCTTGATGCCTATTTTCCATGCTTATTTGCAATTTTCATGTGATTTGGATTAGCTCGAGATGTACCTTTGGTGTTGGCCTATTTCAGTCTCCTTTTTTGCCTCTGCTTGCCCCTCCTATTCCTTTTCTTCTCTGAAGGTAGTATATTTAGGGTATGAGAGTGATTTTAAAATAGAGCCAACGGTTTATACACGTGATTTGTTCATTATTTTCTAATAAACTTTTGGGATTTGCAAAATTTCTAGGAATGCACAATACTAGGAACGCACTATATTTCCAATGTTCCAGCATATGATGTTTAGAAGAAGGAATTGTCCCCTAATGCAATGTTTCGACGCAAGGAAGCCAAGTCATTTCAACCAGATTAGCTTTGACAGGTCTACTGCTGCATATATAGAGTTTATGCTGTGTGTAAACATTCCTACAATGCAAGGGGTTATAGTAATTAATCTCTCTATTAAAAAAACGTTCTATTTACTTTGGGTGCCTCTGATTCTTCTTCTTCACATATGACTCCTTTGCCAACGCAATCAAACTATTGAGCTCACCACTATTCTCACACATTGAATAAAATAACGAGTCTTGGTTAGAAATCAAGACGTATGGATTGTCGTATTCAACAACTTTACCGGCATCCATAACCAAGATTTTATCGTAATCAATGATTGTTCTCAACCGATGAGCAATGGTTAGGATCGTACTTGATCCAAATTCATCACGAATTGTCTTTTGGATTAATGCATCAGATTTATAATCAATCGAGCTCGTAGCTTCGTCAAGTAAAATGATTTTGGGGTTTTTGAGCAATGATCGAGCAAGACAAACTAATTGACGTTCTCCTTGCGATAAGTTTCCTCCACCTTCAGTAATTGGATTCTCCAAATCATGAAATTTGTTCTGATTCTCTTCAGTAACTGCCATGGCTGCTGCTGCTGATGATGATGATGATGATGGTGTTTGCTCGTTAGAATTAATCAAATTGACTCGTTTCAAAGCAGCAAAGATATCGGCGTCCGTGTATTGTTCAAAGGGGTCCAAGTTGGATCTTATTGTTCCCGCAAATAAAGTGGGGTCTTGTGGAATAATCGTGATTGCTTGACGCAAATTTCTCAATCCTATTTTAGTGATATCAACACCATCAATCTTAATCGAACCACTTTCAGGGTCCAAGAATCGAAAAAATGCAGTAATAATGGTGGATTTACCAGCCCCAGTTCTTCCAACAATTCCAACCTTGTTACAGGGCTCAATATCAAACGTGACATTCTTGATCACACGAGGCAAATCAGGAGAATATCTCAATGAAACGTCATTGACCGAAATTTGTCCCTTTTCCGGCCAATTTGTTGGTGGTTCGGTTTCTTTCACTTCATAAGGAGGTTCTTGTTCAACTTCAAGGTACTCTTGCAATCTTTCGACAGAATTCATATTCATTTCAACGTTTGCATAAAGACGAACAACCCAAAGGGCACTTTCGCTGAATGCAATTGCATACGATAACGATAACCCAGCTAAACCAGCATCAATTTTGCCAATTGACAACAACACAAAAATACCTGCAAAGAACATCACCAATGAACCAACGACATCGATTCTAAAGGAAAGCCATCTATTAGCAACCCACAAATAGAAAAACGGTCTATTGTTATTATCAATTGCTTGTAAGTTTTGCTTCATGAAACGCGATTCAACTCCATACGCTCTGATTGTAGCAACACCAGTCAAGGATTCGGAAAAATGCTGATGAATAGGAGACTTGGTAATGGATTCATATCTTTTCAACTCTCTGGATAAAGTCAAGTAGAAAAACCCCACCAAGTAGTACAAGAATGCAATAACAAATGCAAAAACAAGAAACCCTGGAGTAATGAATGTAATCAAAATTAAGATTGAAACACATTGAACAACACAAATGAAAACCCCTTCAGCAAATGGTGTTACTTCCTGATCTACTGATTCAATATCCTTGGAAAACCTATTCATTATACGGCCTAACGGCGTCTTGTCAAAGAATCTCAATTTTGCATGAAGAATTGTCAACAACACTCTTTTGAAAATTCGATTCGATGCCCGAATACCGGAAAAAAATGTTACTAAAATTCTCACACATGCGGTGAAACCATAGGCAAATCCAATAATCCCGTAAATTGTAATGTAATACAATGTTGAATGTTGTTCAGCGACTTGATCAACCATGTTGGCAGAGAATTGCACGTATTTAACAGCACCAATGAAATTGCGCACTCCTGGTAATTGAACTAAATGAGAGCTCTCAATAACTTGTCCCACTAATGTGGTTGCTGACTTCAATATTGCAGTGTCATTTTCACTATGAATCGACCAGGTTCGCAACCACCATGATTGATACATATACACAATTTGCGAAGCGATAAAAGTAACGAAAATTGCAGTCCACACTTTCCAGCCACCCAACACTTTGGCATAATCGAGGTAAACCTTGGAGCTAACCACACCTTCAGCTTTATTCTCTTCGTCAACCAATTTACCATCAGTTTTAATCAATGGCTCTTCCTCCTCTGCATCCTCGCTACTCTTTAGCTTTTTCAATTTTTGTTCAATCGTGGCAGCTTTGGCCTTCATTTCAGCATTCTTATCATCAAGCAATTGCAAGTTCTGAGAAGACTGCGTTCTAGAGTTCAAGACTGATGATTTTACCAATTCATCATCACCTAAATCACCCGATTCCAATAAAACTTCAGTCGTACCTTGATTCTTGACTCTACCATTCTCCATAACGACAATCCATTCAGCATGTTGAGCAGTCAATGCAACATTATGCGATACCAATATACACGTTCTCCCTTGCATCAAAGGTCCAGTGATACAATTTTCGTAAATCCATAGAGCAGTATGTGAATCAACTGCCGACAAACAATCATCAAGAAGCAAATGCCTAGAGTTAGAGTACAAAGCTCTTGCAAGAGAAACTCTTTGTTTTTGTCCACCAGACAAAGTGATTCCCTTTTCACCAACTTCAGTTTGGTCACCAGCACTCAAGATTTGCAAGTCCCGTGTCAATCCACAAGCTTCAATGACTTCATCATAACGTGTTTGGTTAAACGGGGAACCGAATGTAATATTTCCTCTGATCGTGTCATTCAATAACCAAGCTGATTGTGAACAATAAGCTACTGATTCGGTCAATCCATTCTCATCAGGGATCACATCATCGCGGGGAATAATACCAGGTAAAAACACTTTACCGCCAAGTAAATCCATTTCACCAAGAAGAGCCAAAAGTAACGAAGTTTTACCTGCACCCGTTGGGCCAATAATCACATTCAATTTGCCAGGCTTGAAAGTTATATTCAAATCCCGCAATTTGAAATCAGATTTTGACAGTGCGTTCCATGACAATGTGGCTTTTTCAAATCCAATTTCCGGAGAGTTGGGTCCCTTTTCTTGAGCCAACTGATCGTACTTTGATGTTTCAGCCTCATCCAAGAAATCAGCAACTCTATCCAACGACACTTTGGATTGGATAACAAACGATGTCATATCGGCCAATTGGTCCAATGGTGACCTTAACAAGGTAAACAATGACAACGCAGTAAATGCAACTGGTGCGGTTAACGTGTTACCCTCGATGATCGTGTAACAATAGAATGAAAGTAATGTAATCAAAGTGGGAGTGATAAACCATACAAATGATGCAGCACACCAAACAGCAGCTCTATATTTCAAATACTTTAATTCCTCATTTCTCACATCCATTGCGCTTTGGAAGAATTTGTCCTCCCAAGCAAAAAACTTGATAATTCTGATGCTTTGAAACGTTTCATTCAATATTTCGATCCTCTTATCAGCAACACCCAACAATTGCTTCTGTATTTTTCCTAACCATTGAGCAAACTGGTAATTTACTGGTAACAACACCACGATTGCCATGGAACCAACAAGGGCACTCCAACCAAGCAAGTTGTACAACAAAGCCGTACAAAAGATGATCATCAAAATTGCACCAACAAGGGAATGCAAGTATCCACAAATCTCTGATACTTTAAATGCATCGATTGCCATAAGATTGATGATTGTGCCCAGCTCAGACGTAGTTTTTGACTCCTTTCCGTCGCCACTGTCTTCATTCGTTGACGTTTTCTTGACATCAACAGACGTATCTTCGGAAGTAGTTTCAGTAACAGTTATTTTTCTCCTTAAGGCTTTGGCATAAACTTCTCCAATTATAACTGCCTTCATCCTAACACAAACTCTTCTACCAAGAAACAATGAACAACCAGAACAAATGGAATCCAAGATTTTAACAATGGGCATCATAAATACAAAAGTCCAAGCCAAGTTTGCTGAAATTGAGTCTGGGTCAGCAACATACTCCAACACTTTTTTCAACAATACTGATGGGCCAAAAACAAGCATGGATTCGACAATTGCCCAAAAGGCTTGAATTGCGAAAAGATATTTGAAATGGAAAAAAATCTTGTAGGTGAACCTCAAGGTAGTTTTCGACGCTTCAAATCCTTTTAATACATATAAAGCATAATCATCCTCTCGTAACCCCCAAATATCACGAAGTTTTAAAGGTTGTTTGTATGCACTCCATACCATTTTGTCCAACCAACTATAGGAGATAAATGACGCAATACTTGAGATGTTTTCAGGATTTGGCTCAACACCAGGAACAATGTACAATTGAGAAGGTTTGTCACCGACGGTAGCAGTCAAGTTTAATGTCAATAATAAAGCAGCGATAACAAATTGGAAAATATAGTATTCTCGACCGGTTTTGTTTAATGTTGTTGTAATCAAGGCTGACCTGAAGGTCAATAATGCCGGGAATATATTGAAAAAATAGAGTGCTGTAGTATGTATCCACAAATTTGGTAATCTAATGGCAACTCTTTTCATATTAATGACTCTAATTGTTACAATGATGAACAAGTACACCCAAAAAATGAGTTGGGCAAGCACAACATGAGTGTTTCTGAACTCTTTGCCCAATTTTCGGTTGACCAAGGGAGACAAGTGTAATCCCAATGATAGTATCACCAATACATACTCAACGGAAACCCTTAATCTTTCACTCGTATTTTTGAAAACCTCCTTAATGTAACCATGTGGACTTCCATCAATATTGGTATCTGGTAATCGAGCAAGGTCAAAATGCAAAGCTTTTAAATCCTCCTTAGTGAGTTTTTGATCATCAGTTGTGGATATGTTTGTAGCTCCATAGTTATCGGTAGTTGCCAAAAGTGGACGAGAATCATCGGGTAACTTGATTTGACCTCCTCGTCTTTTCTTATTATATGATATAAGGGACTTTGCGAATAGTATAGCAAACGACACGATAGTCAATAGTAGTGGTGGGTAATAGTCCAATCTTAGTCTAGCACATTTGGTGATGTCGTCGTAATCCCAGAATTGGCAACTGCTAGTGCCATTACGTGACAGCTGATGCAACATGATTAGTCGAAGACTGTCTTTGAAAATAGTTGTCTAGTTGAAACATAGTTCAGGCAAAAAGAAGAACAACATGCTTTGTGTATAAAAAGAAGAAGATGAAGACGAAAAAAATAATAATTCTTAAAAATGAATTTTTTTTACAAAAAAATAAAATAAAAATCCCGCTCAGAATGTCTTTTTTTGTGTAGTTGGAATGGTTTACTATAACAATAATGCGGCCATTGAATAAAGAAGTACTCCTTCACATGGCCATACTAGTTAACAGTGTTTAGAATGAGGGAGACTTTTTTGTCACGTAAATAGAAGAAACAACTCTATGTAGGTTGTACAGAAAATACTCCTTTGAATTGATATTTTCAAGCGCTTGAGAAAAATATGCTGGTTCAAATGGTCCATACCTATACAGCACGACTTGTGCAAAGACAAAGAAGCCCACCCTGAAAGTCGCACAGCCAGAGAAAAAAATCAAAAAATGGTCACTTCACCTAGTTAAAAGCAAGTGCATAGACACCTCTTGCACAACCATTATTGTACTTGATGGGAATACAATTATACCATCGTATAACTTCATTCTCTATTATTGATATATCAAAGTTTGATCTGTTTTGCAAAAATTTTGGTATTCAAAAACTGCAAAGTTGAAAAACAGACATTTTTCCATATTAAACTTGCAACTCCTAACTCTTGAAGTAGATAAGGTATAACATAAAGAGTGGAGCTAAAAAGGAAGAGATCTTATATAGGGTAAATATGGCGCTTCGAAGCCTTAAGATCAATTGTGAAATTTTTCAAAATTATCAAAAAGTTGGCCGCAAATATCTGTTAGCAAATTTTAAGTACAAAAATCAATTTATTTTCAATTCCAAAATTTCCCGAGCTCAACAGAAGTTCTTGACCCCCGCCAATTGCGCGAGCTTTGCTCTATCGATTCACACTATTGACTGTTTTTTAACATGTGTGTGGCCAGAGGTACGAAATGTGATTTTACGACAAGGGAAGCCGATTTTCAAACTCTGGAACTTTTGAGAGTCTTCCAATAAAGCAAGATAGACCCAAATCTGACTGAGGGCTGTTGCATATCTACGCTATCGGGCGATACAACTTTCTTAAGTTTGTCCAATCAAATGGTTGCTCTGGAGGCGACTATGCACTTACTCCTAACTGTGTAAAATTTACAACAAAAGTCTGCGCAACAAAAAAAAGGTTTCTAACTATGAAGAAAGAGAGCAAGAGAGATTGAGAGATGGAAAAAGATCACCGACTATTGATCCTACTTAACAGCTCTGTACGATAGAAACAACCAAAAGAGTATACACTCACACACCTTAGGGTGATTACTTTTATTGCAATGTACTCAATAAAACACCAATTCCAGTGCAGAAGGTAAATTAATGAGATTTTTAGTACATGGCTTCGTAATGCACGACGTGAAATCATGTCATGAAATAATAAGTTTTGACACGCAACAGAAAAAATCCAACATGACTTACCAAAACAAGCACAGGTGATTCAAGCTCGTCGGATAGGTCTAGAAAGCATTCATTAATTCTTTCTGAATAAGTCAGGAAGACCTCAGAGCTGAGTGGTTTCGGACATGTATAGCAAAAAATGATAACAAAATTGAGCCTCGCAACACCTGACACAAACCTTTCAAGAAATTCAAAAGATTGTTTTGTGCTCTAATTTGTGCAAAAAAGACGGCACCATACCTGATTTTTTTTCTTCACAGTCGTTTTGTACGACTTAAGAAATACACACAAAAATATGTTACCTTTCTTGTACAAGACACCAAATCAACCATAAGAAACTGCGTGCTGTGTGCTATGGCACTTGCTTGCAGGAAAAAGATCACTTATACTAGCATTATGTTTCAAGCTATTGTCAATCTTGAGGATCAGAACGTGGACCCTTTAGTTACATGAAAGAAAATAGAGGGGAAGAGCAAGTCGCACCTATATATTGTCACAATAACCTAATTTATTGCATTGATTATCTAAATTTAGCCAAATCAGCTCACAAGTATCGGCTTGGCGATAAAGGTGGAATTTTATCCTTTGTTTTCTCCAAATCAAACCTCGTCAAATTTTCATACAAAACGTTCCACATAATATCAAGACACCAGCATGTTCAAGAGACTCAATCAGAGACTTACTGTCCTGCCACTAGGGTTGGACGAGGCAATTGAAACAAGCGGCACCACGTCGTTGCTTTCCAAAATAAACATGACAATTGGATATAGCGGAAAATGTTTTGAAAGATCGTTTACCGCCGAACAACGGTACTCCTGGTTAGGTTGTACAAAGGGGGATCAATTGGATGGTGAGACTAGTTTGGCTGGTCTCGCTACCAAGTATGTTACCCCAAGCGGCAACATTAATATAAGCCAAGTCATGGTTGAATTACAATCTCGCGTTGCCCTTTCTCAAGAAGAGCTGATCAACCATGAGACACAATCCATGTTATGGGAATGGTATGACAACCATGTTGCCTTGTTGTTTAACTTGATTAGATTGTATGTTATGGCAGAATTGAAAGAAAGTGGTGGGTTGAAGACGACCGGTACCTTCCCCAAGTATGACGATGGCCATGTTCAAATTGATCCAAACTTTAGACTTTTAAAACCTGATGAGGAGATATCATGGTCATGGCCTGGAGGTAAAGAGAGCGAAAACTATCCTCGATGGACTAGCACCCAATCGAATTTGCCTGAGCATAATGTCCCTCACATAGATTTGAGAGCCTTGCTGAGAGCCGAAGCTATTGTTGTCTTGTTGGCCACAAGTAAATGGAGAAGGCAATCAAACTTTAGAATTGACTTTGACTATCCAAAGTTGGCTGACCAATTAGTGTACAGGTACACCAGGAACATTCAGGAATTGGATGATTGGATCCTGGGAAAAAGTGAAAGAGACTTTCCATTGAGTGACAAGCGTGTGATTTGGCTGGCTCTTCGCAAATATGTTGTTGCAAACAACCTCTACAATCAATTTTACTCAGCTGCAAGCGTTTTGTCGCAATTATTATTGACAGTGATTCCTGATAGTGCCGAAGGACAAGTGTGGCTTACGGAGATAGTTGAGGTTGGTCTTCCAAGATTTGGCTCTGTGCGTGGTTGGTACCCCTTTTTGACTAATGGAGAGGCTGCGCTCATTCAGGAAACGGCTTTAGAAGATTGGGCTTATTTGAAAGCAAACCCGGGGTTACTATACTCCACCGCAATATCGGTGGCAACATTATTACCCTATGGGATTGCAGCTCGTAATAACAACCCTCGGAATAGGCGGCAGAATATTGTTTTAGAAAGGGATCGTAATCTTATCAAACAACCTGAGACTTTCGTGGCAGCTTGCTTGTCACTCGCTTCCGGATTAAACATTCCATTGAATGGATCAGAAAACGCTTATGTTTTCTACCCGGGAATTACCAGTGAAAACAAAGTTTGGGCTTTACCTTGCAAGTTTAAGCAAGATGCTGGCTACTTAAGGGAAGGTGACAAACTTGTTGTGACCGGATTACCGTATATCGGATCGCCGTATGTGTGCTATCCGTTGGATTTGACAGTAACAGAGGCACCAACAAGTGGCCTGTTCAAAATTCCTAAGCCATTAAAGTGGAATCAGCGCGGGGCCTTGTATACCGCATTGGATGCATGGAAATTCGCATGGACCGCTCGAATTTGTGGTTATGATGTGAATATTCAAATCCCAAAGAGTGCAGCTAGCTACTACAAGTACTATGCTTCTAACGAAAACAGCTGGACTCACATTCTTACGAATGGGATACCCAATGACATTGATGCGGTTCAAATCATATCATTGTCGAAAAGGAAATACCATTTTATCACAATCCCAGACTACACATCCTCAAATGTACAGGCAGACGTTGACGTTGACGTTAACGTCTCTGTTTTGTGTAAATACTTTTTTATTAAAGGAAGACGTACGCCGCGGTTTTCAAACATTGTTATTCAAAAAGACGATCTCATTCGTCAAATTCACCCCGTCAGCAATGAGCTGAATGGAATGTGGAGTTCTGTTCAAAGAGCTGATTGTGGTTTAATGATTGGCTTGAGAGCTCCAGTCTTTATACCTGAAGAATTCAGGGTTTAAACAGTCATTATGAATGCAAGCTCAGGGAAAATTTGATGAACAATTGACACAAAGTTGCCATAGCTTGTTCGCCATGGTATTTTTCAGTTCAATATTACTGAATAATGGTAGCATTCACTTTTGACGGGGTTGCGTTGCTAAAGCCGTTACATGGAGACTTTGACGACTTGTTCGAGGGCAAAATCTTCTCGAATTCAACATTGCTGTGTATTTTGCCTTTCTGAGGGGAATTTATTGGGAGATGGAATAGTGTTTTTTCTATATATTGTAACAATAATATTTGATACCTGAGCTCTTTTGAGTAACACCCTTCGCTTTTTCAAGTTGTACCTCCATGTTCGTGTCAATCTCAATTCTAAAGTAAAAGCTCCCTCGATACAAGCATAAACATCTCTTTCGATCGTTTTGACTAGCCATCACTGTAGTTTTCTTAAAGATGATCTCACTAGTATTATGTTATTCATAGCTCTCTCTCAGATCAATAATACTAACAGGACCCAGGCAAGTACAATCACTGCTTGGTAGCTTGCACTCTGAAAGCTGCCATATCTTTCTCCTGGGAGACCCTTAGTCACAAGGCCCCCAAATGCAACTATTTACCTTTGCCAACAATTTTCTCAACTAATTCCTTTGCAGAATATTTGATCCCTCTCCTACCTTTTCCAAATAATGACAAACTGTTAACCGCTCTTTCGTTTCTTTTGAATGATTTTTGATGCTATTTTTGGAACAAACATCGCCAAATTGATCGATTACTAAGACCATCATGTAAATGTACTGATGTAGGCCTTTCCTCTCCTCGAAAGGACTGGGAGAGTAGACTACACACTCTCCACAAGGTTTAAAATTGTTTTCGGTGAAGTTTCTCGGAGGACTTTTCGATAGATACTTGCAAGAGCGCCAAAACTTGTATATAGCATGGCTGACACGAATGTGAGTTATGCAGATTCAATAGAATGGTTGTGATGTTCTAGTTGTCACTTGACCTATCATGTGATAAGGAATGTTTAGCTTCTATGCCGGTAACAGTATGAGGTTTCTATCGTTATACTTTTCAGTACGAAACTTTCCAGTGGATTATTCAAACCAGTCACAAGCTAAATTCATCGATGTGCGGCATTTATTGGTTACATTGATTTTCCTAATAGATAAGGGGAGGCAAATTGAAGGCACTGAGCACTTTGCACTTAACGAAATTTTAAGGAGGTCTTATACGACCACGCGTAGAAAGATACTCCATCACCGCACAAAATTGATAACTTCCATACATCAGAGACCTCGATTGGTTAGTTTCATGAATTCTGAACTCCATGGTCACAATCGACTCCTAGATTAAGCACATAATCGCTCATGCTGTACATAGATGCACTTCTAACATCTAATTCATCTATTTCTGCCATAACTCGTCGAATTATTTAAGCAAACGAAGATTGTCCTCAGTATTAATCCTTTCATCACTGACAAATTTCATTTGATACTTGTCAACGGCCTAGTGGTGGACAAGGCATAACCTTGCCCTTTCATTTTATACGCTTCCTGTGGGATCACTACCATCTGGCTTCAAAAAAACTTTGGTGGTCGTAATAACACTGGCATGTGTGTGGAGAAATCTCTCACCGTTGTTCTGTTCCGAAAATGGTTGGTAGCTTATTTTTCCTTTGTATTTAAGAGGAATCGCATACTGTTTGAAGCGAAAAAAGAATTTGAGACCATATTAACAAGATAATGAAGGGTGGCTAGCTTAACATTTTGCTCAAGAGCCAATTTACAAGTACTCACCTTAACAGCAATATAGTTCCTCTTTTTGTAGCCTTACAAAGTATCGTAAACCCTATTATACCAGTCAAGCTTATTTTGTCAGCCTAATATATCTCGATATATTGCGGCTATAAATGTGGTAAGTTTCGACTTCATGTCATATTTTATCATTCTTTTCTTTGCGCGCAGTTGTTAAGATTTACATGAAAAATTGGGTGATTTTTCTTTTTCAATAGTCGGCAACGTTTCAAACTACAAACTTTCAAGGTCTTCGTCACTCTTAGAGAACTCAAACATTGTTCCAAAATTCCCTTGCATATCCATCATTACTGCGGCTTTCAATTTATCAGCTAGCCATGTTCAAAAAGCTCGACTGTTTCAATGCAGTTGTACCCTTATTGGCTGACGGGATATAAGGTACCAACGGCACCACAAATCTACACACCACAGTTTTTGTTGATATCAAGTATAACAGAAATCATGACTTTAGGAGTTTTATCGCTGAACAAAAGTATTCGTGGTTAGGGAATACTGTAGGTCACCAATCGGAAGGAGAATCATCATTACTGGGTATAGCGACAAAGTATTTAGCCGAGGACGGCTCCATTGATATCGAACAAGTCATGAGCTACTTGGCAGGCCATGTGGGAATTTCCCCCAACAAACTTGCCGACCACGAAATTGACTCAATGATATGGGGTTGGTATGACAACCATGTTGCATTGTTGTTTAATTTGCTTAGATTGTATGTGATGGCTGACGTAAAGGATCATGGTGGGTTGAATACGGCGGGAAGCTTTCCCAAATACGACGATGGCCGCATTGAAATCGATCCTAACATCATATTGCCGAAAGCTGATAAACCAATTTCATGGTCTTGGCCAGGAGGCGATGATCCAACAAATTATCCCCAATGGATTAGCATTCGGTTGATGATTCCACGAGTAAATGCTCATTGTATCGATTTGAGAGCATTGCTGAGAACTGAAGCTATAGTTGTTTTAATGGCTACTGGTAAATGGAAGAGACAATCCAATTTCAGAATTGACTTTGATTATCCCAAGTTGGCTGATCGATTGGCTTACCGGTTTGATGGAAACATTCCAGAGATGAATGACTGGAATCTTGGGGAACATCATGTAAATCTCCCCCTGATCGACAAAGGTGTCATTTGGCTGGCCTTGACTAAGTACGTAATTCACAATCACCTATACTATCACTTTTATTCTGCGGCATGTGTTTTATCGCAATTACTATTGACAGTCGTTCCTGATAGTGCTGAGGGGCAAGTGTGGCTTATGGAAAAGGTCGAAGTTTGTCTTCCAAGGTTCGGCTCGGTACGCGGAAAATACACCTTTTTCAAAAACTCTGATAGCGGGTTTGCAGACAGCACACCTCTCGAAGAATGGCACTACATACAATCGAACGTAGAATCCTTGTACATTACCGCAGTTGTTGTGGCAACTTGTGTATCACTAGCTTCTGGTTTGGACGTACCGTTGAATGGAACATCAAATGCTTACGTGTACTACAGTAATGTTGCTGCGAAACCGAAAGTTTGGAAAATACCTTGCAAGTATAATGATATGAGTGGCTACTTTCGGAAACGAAACACTCTAACTGTTTCGGGATTACCATACATAGGAACACCATATGCCTGTTACCCATTGAATTTGACTTAATCAGGGGACCCTACGAACGGTAGGTACCGAATCACTAAACCGATTGAGAGAAGCAATCGCGGGGCTTTGTATGGAATATTGGATGCTTGGAAGTATATTTGGGCAGCTCAGGTTTGTGGTTACGAGGTGACCGTTAACACTGCTAGTGGAATAAGATGGTACTTGGAAAACTTTACTTCAAAATTGAAAAGCTGGACTCATCTAATAACTCAAGGTATACCTCCTGATCTTGATGTACTCACAATCACTTCAGTAACGAAAACCGTGAACGATCGTATGAGCTTGCCTGATATCACCATGCCAGGCCCATGGAATGATATTGCGGTTGATATCAAAGTCCATGAAAAGCGCTTTGTAACTGACTGGAATGAAAATTTTGTTATTCAGACATTTATGCCCAAAATTCTGTTGCCTAGTGTCAAACTCGAATCGGCATACGCAAATGATGTGTGGCGTTTTTGGGGCCGCATTTCTAAGAAGTCCACTCCTGTCTTCTTGCTGAACCTGGCTCTTTCAATGTTATTACCCGGCGAAATATGGCAATCCTCAGAAGGCGGGGATAAATTTCAAAGTTCAGATCTTTTTCAAATAGGAGACAGTTGGAATGAAGGCTATATTCATGCGGTAGATTGAACGACATGTCGACTGAAGCGGTGCTATAAGATGTTGATCTGTGCTTTTTTGTGCAACTTGGTGATATAAGTTATGAGGAGGGGATGGGGTACACATTCGTTGGAGCTCACAGACACAATGCCTAGAATGAGTGATAATTTGAATTGGGCCATGTCGGAATGCAGAAGTTTCTACACTTTATTTAAAACTTATCGGATGAGTAATTGTTTTTACAATTTCACGTTCGTTCATACCTTCTTTTCTTCATTGCCGCAAAGATTGATACTCGACTCAAGAAGCACGAACTTCATATCCGGCGCTTTGTGTGAGCGAAAATTTGCATGCCGTTCTTGGATAAGATTCAAAAACTGTACTTAGCAAAGAGGAGTCGAAAGTACGATTTATTTTCTTTCTATCCTTCTTTATGATTGGTAGGTTTTAAATCCTATTTAAGTTCAGGAGTTGAAAGTTCTGCTGAAAAATCCAAAAACCTGCTATTCCTAATTAAGTTATGTTCACATAGCCGTATGATAGTGATATCAAAGCTATATACTTCAACGTAAGATCCTACATCCAGTGCCAATCGAAAGCTAGTCATTGATCGCTTGTGTAACTATAACGAGAAGAAAGTTAATATTTAGCGGCTGTGGCTTTATGTTGGACCTAATGTCTCTACATCGAAATAGTTAGAGAATATCTATATTATTAACGTGTAGTATGAATCACAACTACTGAAGGATATAAGAAATAAATGGAATAAAAGAGGAGTATATTCATTTTACTTGAATGATTTGTTTGTATGGTACGATTTTACATTCATGTTTGTCTCATGGAGTATATCCATGTTTCATTTATGACCAACCATGGTGCAAGCTTGTTACGAAAGTGAGTTTAAGAGGCACCATTCTGTTACAAAATAGGTCATATGGAACTCATTCAACGCTGTACAGGGGGGGAGAGACAGGCATAATTTTCATTGGATATTTGTATAAAATCACATCACTTAAGAACAAAGTACAAAGTACAAACTTTGAAGCTCACTTCGTTGATCGTAAACCTTTATCCAGCACATTCTGGTGGTCCCAACAAATCGTTTTCAAGTTTAAGTGCCCGACAATTGCTCTCACAGTTGAAATCACATCATCCTCTGACACTGTGATAAGATTCTCATCCTCTCCAACTTCCGGAAATGTTTCTTTTCCGCAACATTTACCCTTTTCAAGTTCTGGTAAAACGGCTTTGACAAACTCCGGTGAAAATTTCAACTTGCGACCACTTTTACAGTGGTAATTGAACCACTCCCCCAGGACTTTGATCTTGATGCTTTCTTGTTCTTGTTGTACTAGATCTTTAAAACATCCCACAAAGTCGCCTGATGTGTACTTAACTTTGCCCTGGTGAGGTCCAAAGGGGACACGATAAGGAAAGGAGATCTTCATAGCAAGCAACTGTGAGACTATATTTTCATTCACCATGAGATTGTAATCCTTGGTGTAGAGCATGGCCATAAAAACTTGGATCGCTTGCTTTTATGAGCAATGACGAGGGAGAAGAATTAGGCTTATACATATACAAATGAAGCATACGAACCGTATTGGATATATTTGTCACCTCCCAACAACAATGAAGCACGGAAAATTACAGGAGCAGGTTGATTGTTTCGATAGGTTAATGTAGAAAGAATTATGTTTGAACAATTTACACAAAAAATAGTTACTAAAAAAACAAAACTATAACTATTCGAAATAGAAATTAAAATTCTGTCACCCAGTCATACCAAATTTTCTAAAAATAGCTACCATTATTGGATTGTGTGTAATTTGACAGAATGTGTAGCCAAAACAACTTTACGTTACTTCAACGGAATTTTCAAAGACATTGTAGAGAAGTGTCAGATTAGCCGAATCGTAGTTTTGGTTTTAACAAATTCTGTGGAATACTTCCAAACTACAAAGGTAGCAAAGAACCTTCAATCAATGAAATGTATAAGACTTGACAAACGCTCATAACCTTCAAAGTACGCATCATTATAGTTAGTTGAAGTGGGGACACAGTGGCCAAAAATGCGACCCCAACAATGTGCGCATTGTTATAAGAATCATTTTTTAATAGACACTACCATTAGGTTTATAAATTTACAATGCCAACAATAGAAGTATGCATTCCTATATCTTATTGTCCTGATGATTTGCTAACCGAAAACGGAAATTATGTCATAAAAAAGAATTACAGACCGAAATAAAGTTTCTGGTTATTTTGTAACTCGTTTAACTGAATACGACAACACTTGTGAACGATTAATTGTAATGCTGGCAACAAATCACCATTCTGGACAATATTTGAAATATACGAGATTGTGTTCATTGGCACAAACACGACTTGGTAGAAGGCTAGAAAACAAGATGGCGTGAAAGAAAATTTTCACTAGAAGTATATATGTTTAGAAATTACCCTCGAATATCTAGACAATGCCCTTCGAATAGAGCTTGAATCCTCGGGACTTGGTACATTTATTGTTAAGCTTATTATTCTATCATTGTAGATTCTATCTATTTTCACTAAATGTAATTGTTACCCACGGAGAATATAATCAAAATGTTTGTACACTTTCTAATTTTGTTTTTATCTACTCTGTTATTATTGTTGTGCGCATGAGTGCCATCCATTTTATTATTATCAACATTTTTTGAGAGTTATTACTTCAAACGCACATTTCGTGTATAGCAATTAACTTTATTATTTTATTTTGTACTTTATAACAGCGTCTTAGGATTTGTTAGTATCAACATGACATTTAGGTGTTTAAGACACGGTTTCGAATCCACTAAGTCATAAGACAAAACAACAATTTCATCTTCATCGGGTACAAATTACTGTGGGAGTCATGGACGGTGAGCAAATTACTGTATTGTTTAGTATAGCATATTCAATTTAAATGTCGCAGCTGAGGCATTAAAAAATTAGTACTTTATACTAATTTAAATATTCAATTGTCCTTATTTTAAATTCACATCCTCTCTACTTAATATTTGTAGACAGAAACTTTTTCACTAAAAGGCGAAAATATATCGTACGTGGAATCCTCTGTTATTAATAGTAAAATACATAAGATTGTGATATTTTACGAATCGTGGATGTGATTACATTTACAGAGCCATATGCGAATTTATTTTACACGCAGTTGTAAAATTTTTACTATAGGTTTTGGTGCGAACAATAAGCTACTTTTATTTAGAGCTACATGCGATTATTATAATTACACAAACGCGGCATCAATCATGAAAATAGTACAACCTAGTTGACATAAACAAAGTAAAACATTTCCTATACAGAAACCCATTGGTGAGAAGCTATTCATTTGTTGCTTCATATTGTTTTCGATCTGACATGCATTTAAGTAGAGAAAATGGCGTTGTTGTTCTTTTAGAACAAAATAGGAGAACAATACAAGACAATAGCGCTCCAAGTATTTTGTGATACTATTGCCGTCGTTCCAAAGTGAACTTTATAATTGTTTTGTGCTACCCGTCTTTGGTCTAAGTTATTCAATCCTCATATGCAATAATTTCGACACAAAAGAAACATCATCTCTTTATATTTAGGTCCTAACCTTATTGGGTAGTTTTTGAAGTGGCCAAAATAAATCCATCTACTGTCACCATTAAAGCCTTCAATTCACGATTGTCAGAAGCCACAACCATGAAAGCGCTGTTTTCGATTTTAATATAAAAGGAATTTGATGATTACAAAGATTAGTCACTTTTGTGTCGGCTAATATTATGAGTTATTTTTGGTTATAACTGCTTTCTATTATTTTTTTTGAAGACGAATTTAGAAACATTGCATAATATACATTACATATTGCATCTTCTCTCACACTTTTATTGATTGAGAGCCAATCGTTTAAGGAGTCAATTCACTCCCTGCTTCCCTTTCTTTACAACACCACCAGCCCAAATTTTGGCCTTTCCTAGTGCATTCCTCACCTCAAGTTGTTTCAGTTGTTTGTATGTTCAATATTGGCCAGTTCGTAAGAAAAGCGCAACTTTTTGGAACAACTTGCAAAAAACAGGCTTTTTGAATAATAATGTGTAAATCTCACCAGCTTAGAGCCTGTTGTAAAACAAAAGTCAAGGCGTCTTTGTGCGTTTGTTACATGTGATGAGGACTTTATAAGGTTACCTTTTTAAAATTTCTTAGTGTACTCTACGACGCCAAAGTTTTCATTTTTTCCATTACTTGTCAAATCGGGTGAACAATAGTACAAAGACTTAATCCTAGAGTGCACTGTTGTCTGTTCTAATTTTAACTCGTGACAGAGGGATTTTTTTGAAACTTGTTCATCAGCAAATGTGCATTTCAGTGTTTGAGGGATTCAAATCATCAAACACGTGTGGTTGTAAGAAAGATAATCAGGAAAACAACATGCAAAAGCCTCTCAATGCGAGTGTTTCCGCGCGAACACGCAAAACTGTACACACTGATTCTTGGTATCACGCAGTATCTCACCTATAACAATTGACACACTGTATGAGATCTCGCCATTTATCATCTCACAATCCTACATGGTGTCCTCATTGAATCACAAACAGTACGTTTCTTGAATGCCATCACGTATTATACTTCATGAATGAGGCTGCAGCATTATTACCTCACAACATTACTGACATCTCGTTCTTTGAGCATCTTGAATAATTTTCAAGATAGTGGTGAAAGGATCTGTAAGTAATATCTGGCTAAGTCAAATATTCAACCCGCACGAATGGACAAGTAGAAGGACACTCGAAGTTGTTAGGGGTATGACCTCGTGTGTATCCACATGATTTTAAGTGTCTAAAGCATAAATGGCACGACATTACAATTGTTATAAAGTACATGAGCTTTGTTGCAAAAATCCTTTTGGCTCACTTTTCAAGTTGTCATAGGTGACACCACTCTTTTATGTCATATTTTTGTAATATACGTCATCTCTCTACTTATTTATTTCATACTAGCTTGCGTATGTGTCTTTATCACAGCACACTTACAGTTTATTATTGCCACTTTACGCCGAAAGTAGCTTTTATTAAACATTACAGACGATATTAAAGGTCCTAATTACCAAGGTTTAGTAGTGTATTTATTCCAATTAATACTCAGGAACTTCAAGATGTGTTTTTTTGATTGAGTTGCTGTTTTATGTAGTTGATTCGAGAATAAAGCCTAACGGATGTAGCACTTGCACTCCGCTTAGCTATTTATGCTTTACTCAGGCTTGTTGAAGAGTATGCTTAATTTCGTCACGTAGGTGGCACAGTAATTTCAAAACTCTTTTCATTGAATCAGCTGTTATACTTTACGGGTATGGAAAAAGACCAAAGACGCGACAGAAAATTAAACTTTGATGGAACTTAATTCGCATTCGTAATATATCGCACTTTCTCGTAATTCAGTACTTCAATCCACGACAGCCTGTATGATACAGTCGTTGCTCTCTAAGCACTAGATAAGTACAGTATATATTCAATCTAACCACGAATCTTTTCATTTCATTGTTCCTCAGAATATCCGCTCTATACTAAAAATTTCCAATGTGTTCCGTACAACTCAATAAAGGATATTTAACTCTTCCTGATCTTCTCTTAGCATTAACCAAGCACACTAGAGTGGGCCACTGATATGTTTTAACCAACAAATATCATGTGTTTCGTCATTACCTACTTTGCACCAGAATCAATTATTGGTTTTCCTGGCTGCCTCGTAGCTTTGAGTAAAGCTAACTGTATTAGTATTACGGTGAGAGACCATGATTTAACACAAAGACAAGGTGGTAATTAGTCCACGTTTGGTTTGAATCAAGTGAGATTGAAAATATATGGTGCTCTCCATCTTTGTGTAGTTTATTAATTGCTCGGAATTTTTGCATTTTCCTTCATTCCAAATCTCTACATGTTACAAATCACATTGTCCAACACTCAATTGATCATCTCCACGAGAGAAAACAATTGCATTTCAGGCTTTTGTCAGACTGACCGTTACTCGGAACCAAAACGTATCAACTATCACATGTATCTGTCCAACACAAGATTCGGCTCTCACATGTTTGGGAAGAGAGAGAACCTTCTTGATTTGCAAATTGAGTTGATTGCCAATGTCGCTCTCATTGAGGATTACAGTTTGCAGGTTTGATCGTTACTTGGAATTTGTTTAGTTGATGACCTACCTCCTCACAGAAGATTCAAATTTGTAATTGAACATTTGGCAGGATTTTCGTCAGAAAAAGGTAACTGTTTTTGCCAGAAAATAGGCACCAAATGTGTATGATTAACCCCGGATTGGAATTTATTGTTGAGGATCGCAAAAGATATATCATATTCAACAAGTAAGAGGTGAAAGACTATGAACGTTCCTAGAGTTCGTTTTCGTTTGGTGTATTAGATGGTGAAGTGGATGTCTTTGCCAGAGGTTTCAAGTATTTCAAGTTGTGGACTGAAAATTTCGAAAAACCTCAGTACTCGTGGTTACCCCAAGTTGTAATATTCAAAATCTGTTCTGTGCTTGAACTAACTGCCTGAATTGTGATGTCCAATGCTTTACGGTTAGGTGACCATCTTTTGGTGACTTTCAAATTCACAACCAGTGTGCGAGCTGAACAATCAATTCAGCAGAATTTTTTGAATATTGACAGATTTGGCCCTTCACTTAACTGTTTCCGAGTATCTTGATCTAATGGGCATTGCAAAAAAATATTTCGACTTGTTCAAAACTAGTTTCCAAGAAGTTGCATATTCGTTTTTCAGAGTTGGTCCCGAAGAACCAAGGCACATTACTATACCTTGATATTGAAGGTCATTTCCCGTTGGCTGGGTCACCAATCTTTGCAGTTTTGAAAGTCTATCGACTTTTTCTTTACACTACTATGTTCCAAGAACTACAATCGAATACACCAGGGATTAACTTGCCAAGCTAGCTCATGTCACGTCGATCAATATCTTCATATGGAAGTTTGATGTAACTTTGTTGCCAGTTGCACCTCGCACTGATACAAAGGGTTATCTTGTTCAGATCATTGTTGAAATAGAATCGTACAATGAAGTGATGAACACCTATCATCAAGCAGTGTGGGGCGTTTCTTCTGACAATGATAAAGCTGCCTTTACTGATGTCGGTAGGGCCAGATTGGTGTGGGTTTGGGACACTCTACAAAGAGAAGAGTCTGCCATCTCAAGGCGCTGTCTTTATTACGGGGATTGTTTGTAGTGCCACAATAAAGTTTTGTGTATTCCGTATTTGCCTTGCATGTTGCCCATGTTGGACAATATCCTCGTACCTGCAACATCTTGCATTTTGTGATTGCGGCGGCGAGCGAGACGCAAACGCTTATCCGCGTACTTTGTGTGACGTGTAATTGTGACTTGGATTATCTAAGAGCATGCAGTCCAACAAAGTTTACCTTGATAGGGCAATGAAGTATAGTTTGGCATTGAGCTTTAAGGTAATACGGTAACCTCTTGGTGGTATCGGTGGGGAACTGTTCCTCAATAAAGAAAAACTTGTGACCAAAATCGATTCATTCGAGGGGTACATTCAAAAAAGAACTTCACTTGGAATTTGAGCCTTCCCCTCATCAAGCAATGCCACTAACCCCGTTCAACCCAATCAGTTTACGTGTAAAAAATATTACTACAAAGTGCTAACAAATTATTGGCAACAAACGTTTTTTGCTAATTGATTTTGTTTGTTGTGAAATGTGGAGAAATGGTATAACAGAATGAGTTTTTAACTTTGCTATCTCTCCGCATCTCAAGGGGTGGCTTCACCCGTCCCGTCCCGTCATCCTTGGAGAAATGAAACTTATATACATTTCCAATGAGAATCCAGTTTTGAATAGCATGAGTTACGAGAAACCGTACCATATATCATGAAGGGCAGAGAGCTCCAACTACGAGACCTACCCCTAGAGCTCATCCTTCAAGTGCTCCCATTCGAAGAGTGTTTACTCAACCAGCAATCGGACGTGTCGATACCATGGCTCAATTACATGGATTACAAAAGATGCTATCGCCTATTAGGTGAAAGTGGGATTGGAAACGCACGATGTGGACATAAATTTGACTTGGAGATGAAATATGGCAAGTTGATCTATATAAATTTTGGCAAATTCATAGATGCAAAGTACTTGAAAAAATACATCATCTTTGACGCCAACGCGATTAACGACATCATATTCGACTACCCGGACTTGGTGAGATGTTTAAAAGTTTGGACGGGAAATTTGGATCATGATACATATTTGTGGCTAGATTTTGTCAATATCCAAAGTTGCAGTTCAAAGCAGTTACATGATGTTATGTTCACTGACAGCACACAAATAGAGCCTGACGCAGCCCTTGGTTTGGACTGCTTGGTGACTCGCTCATGCTGTGGTTCAGACATAAAATCGGTTCTGCTCATTTCTAATTTGAGATACGAATTTCTACGCAATTTGAAGCATGTGGAGATGGATATGGCATTAGAAAGCTTTACTGTCCTCAGGAAGAAGTTGAATGAGTCCATGACTGAGTGCCACAAAATTGCTCCAAAGTCGCTACATATATATTTAAAATTGGAAAAAGATCAAGCCCATCCCCAAATTTTTCCTATAGAGTGGATCACTAGTATATTCAACTTACAATCGGTAGAAGAGTTTTCACTCCATTATTACAAAAAGTGCACCTCCCTTGCGTACATGAGTGACTGGATTGAGAAGATGCCACATTTGAAATCACTAAACTTGGGATTTGGAAAGTTGAACTTTGCACAGATTCCTCGTCAGCTTGAAGATGCTCATCATAATAGCAAAACTAACATTCAGGTGAAGGTCGATAAAAAATACTTCAATTCCATACAACACAAATACAATCGGTGCTATTGGCAGGAAAGGAAGTTTAGAGATTGCGTTATTGTTTGTAGAACAGGTCACTAGATTATTTATAGCAAATTTTTATAGCAGTTTATCAACTGTGTAAACCTTGAGCAGTCTCACTGGACTTGAACCTATCTGTTCTTTGCATTTTTGTCGAGTTGGGTAGCTAAATTAGTTGTTATTTACATCCCTACTTACTAGGCGTAATCATTAAAAGAGTGCACTGTAATATAGCACGTGACGTGTTTCGTCTTACACGACTTTGGTCTCCCCCTTTTTTGTGTGTTGCAATCCTTTACGAATCATTAAATACCATGGCATACAGATCACTGTCTCGTCAACACTTACACCACCACTTCTGCTAATAAATCAACCTCCCAAACTACCCAACTTTTCTACAACCCAGTCCGTATCAATAAAAATGTACAGGCATGAGCTTAGCCAGTGAGTTACATCGAGTAAGATCAATCGATAGTGGCGATGAGGGTTCCAGCGCTTTAAATACATCCTCCGACTCCACACAAAGTCTACTACGGAGAATCTCATCACCAATAATATCTGACTTGCCAAATATATTCAGTCATTTAAGGTCTAATGACAGTGAAGCTGTGGTGAAGAATGTTGGTGGGAAAAGTATTATTAAGCGCGTTTTGAGTGGCAACAAGTCTAGCGATAGTGTGGGCTCATCTGGTACAGTGTCATCAATTTCAAGCTCTTTCTCAGGGAAACAATTAACCGGTGATTCCCTAGTTGAAACAAATGATGAGGAGGTGAAAACTCTAGTCCCTGACTCCAACATAACAAAATCAATTGATCAATTAAGGATCCCTAGTGTGTTCCAAACAGATGGCCTACCGTTACTTAAAGTGTCACACAAATCAAAGAAACGCATCCTATTATTTATTGATTTGGTAAACTTTTCCTTTCTTTGGAAGCTAGCTCCAAATCCAGCTTCTCAGGGTAATAAACGATTGTCGATGCATGGGTCAAGCCAAAGAGTGCACGAGTTCACCGTTGACGATATCAAGTTTGTGTACACCCACGAGAAAGGCTCCAACTACCGGGAAGAGCTACGAATATCAAAAGAGTTTGAAACTAGGTGGATTACATTGATTTATTTTAATAGAAGAAAAGGTAATTTGAAAATGCTTCATTTGATTGCTGATACTGAGCACGATTTTAAGCGATTAAATCTGGCTTACGTTACAATGAGGGATTTGCGACATCACCTTGCAACTGAGTTTCTTGTTGATTTGAATGAATTGGATGAGGCACACATGAAGATGATTTTGAATCGCGAGGTTCCCATTCAGCAAAAGCAACAAACCAAGGAGTTTCTCACATTTAGTGACATTTTAAAGTATGCGAGGCGTCTTGGTATTAGTATCAATAAACTGTATTTGGAAAGTATATTCAACAATGTATTTGAGGCGCATATCGAGTCAGTGGATTCTGATGAAAAGGGGCTCAATTTTGAACAATTTAAAGAGTTTATATCCATACTAAAGCGGAGAGAAGACATCATGACGCTCTGGGAAAACAGCTGCACTGATAGCTCCCTCGGAATGAATCGATTGGACTTTGAACATTTTTACTTAGGTGTACAGCATGAAAAACAAGACAAAACTGCAATGGATTCCATTTTTAGTCAGTTTTCAGCAACTGGCAAGTATTGGACTGCGGACGATTTAAACTCGTACCTATTGTCCAGCCATGCAAACCCAATTCGCGACATTGAGACAAACAGTTATTATACGTATCCTTTAACAGACTACTACATATCATCATCGCACAACACATACTTAACCGGTAGGCAAGTCGGGGGTGACTCGTCTATTGATGGATACGTTAGAGCGCTTCAACGTGGCTGTCGATGTATTGAAATAGATATATGGGATGGCTCAAATGAAGAAGACACTGATTGCACTGAACAAGAGCCAATAGTCAACCATGGAAGGACATTCACCAAACCCATCAAATTTTTCAATGTTGTTAAAACAATCCAAAAATTTGCATTTATAACATCGCCGTATCCTTTGATTCTCAGTTTGGAAATAAATTGCTCACCTGTTAGTCAAATGAAAGTCGTCAAGACTTTGAAGGAAACATTGGGGTCCAGTCTTGTTACATCCACCATCGATGATAGCTCGACTTTGCCCTCTCCTGAGCAGCTCAAATACAAGTTTTTGATCAAGGCGAAAAAGACCAGTCCGTTTAAAGATTTGATTGAAACTGACGAAGGAAGCTTTACCACATCCACCACTACCACTTCGTATTCGGAGGACAATTCAGCCACCAAACCCTCAGGGAAAACATTTAGCATACGAAGAAAGACTAAAGCTCCTAAAGTCATTGATCAAGTCAGTGAATTAGGTGTATATCTACAAGGTATCAAGTTTCGTAACTTTTCGTTACCAGAATCGAAAATCTACAATCACTGTTTCTCCCTCAGTGAAAAGACAATCAACAAGATGATGAAAGACGAGGTAAAGAAAACGTCACTAGACAAGCATAACCGAAAGTACTTTGTGCGGGTTTATCCATCAGGGTACAGAGTCACTTCAACCAACTTTAACCCAATAAAATATTGGGAACATGGGGTACAGATGGTGGCTACAAATTGGCAAACGTATGATCTCGGGCAGCAACTAAATGAAGCAATGTTTGAGGGAGTGAACAAGGAAGGTTATGTTTTGAAGCCGACACATTTGAGAAAACCTATTATCAAGAGTTCCAAGTTTTTCAAAATGTTTCAACCAGCTTCAAAAACAATACGATTTAATATAAGTATAATCGGTGCTCATCAATTGCTGAAGCCGAAGGATACCGATGATGTGATTAACCCATTTGTTTCATGTGAGATAATAGGCGCTGATAAACTCAATTGGAATTCATCGTCTATGGAACCTGGAAGGACCAGAGTAATCACTGATAATGGGTTCAATCCCATTTGGAATGAAGCGTTTAGTGGAACCATCACAGGATCTCTCGATTTAGTGTTTGTCAAATTTGTTGTGCATACAGTTTCCAACGTTGACAAAATGGAAGATGCGCATCCTTTGGGTCTACTAGTTGCCAAATTGGGCTACCTCAAACAAGGGTATAGGTATTTATACCTCAATGATTTATTCGGTGAACAATTGGTGTATTCTTCCTTGTTTGTCAAGATTTCGTATGATTGTGTATAACGCGATGAGATGACATTTTTTTTGATTTTTTTTTTTTTTTTGATAAACTTTTTCGAATCTTCATGTAGAACCCTGCTAGCACAACAAAATCACAGAGATGGGGAAAATATCAGCGAACGATAAGCTTAAGCAACGTCATAATCCTCTTTTGAAGGATATCTCTTCTCAGGGAGGTAACTTGAGAACCACGCCTAGATCAGCACACGCAAAGAATAAAAAATCCAGAACCAGTGAAGCAAATGAACCGAAGGGGGAAGGGTACTTGGATGCCGTCAGTTCGAGAAAGATCTTACAGTTGGCAAAAGAGCAACAAGACGAGTTAAGAGATGAAGAAGAAGCCCAAGCTCCAAGCTTTGCACAAGCATTTAAGCAACAAGATGTGAGTAGCGATGAAGAAGAAGATGATCAGCAATACTCCGACTTGGAAGAAGAAGAAGAAGAAGAGGAGGAGGAGGAGGAGGTTGTATACGACGAGGAAGAGATTGAGGTTGACGAGAAAGATGCAGAGCTATTCAATAAATACTTTCAAAGTAATGGTCCTACTGCCGATGGACAAAGTATAAACTTGGCCGACAAGATTCTTGCAAAAATCCAAGAAAAAGAGTCGCAACAACAAGAACAGGTTTCTGAAAGACCTGAAGATGCAGTTTTACTACCTCCAAAAGTCATTATGGCGTATGAAAAAATTGGTCAGATATTGTCTACTTACACCCATGGTAAATTACCAAAATTGTTTAAGATTTTACCGAGTTTGAAAAACTGGCAGGATGTATTGTACGTTACAAACCCAGAGAAATGGACTCCTCACGCTACATATGAAGCTACAAAGTTGTTTGTTTCCAATTTGACCGCCAGTGAAGCACAAAAGTTTGTGGAATCAGTACTTTTAGAGAAGTTTAGAACATCAATTGAAGATTCCGATGACCATTCATTGAATTACCACATTTATCGTGCTTTAAAGAAATCATTGTATAAACCAGGTGCATTTTTCAAGGGGTTTTTGTTACCATTGGTGGATGGATATTGTTCAGTTCGTGAGGCCACTATTGCTGCGTCAGTATTAACAAAAGTTTCAGTTCCAGTTTTGCACTCATCAGTTGCATTAACTCAATTACTACAAAGAGATTTCAGTCCAGCCACCACTGTGTTTATCAGAGTATTGATTGAAAAGAAATATGCGCTCCCTTATCAAACTTTGGATGAGTTGGTTTTCTATTTCATGAGATTCAGAAATGCAGCACAAGATCAAATGCAAATTGATGAAAACGACGATAAGAAAGCACCACAATTGCCAGTTGTATGGCATAAAGCGTTTTTGTCATTTGCCCAACGTTACAAGAATGACATCACTGATGATCAAAGAGATTTCTTACTTGAAACTGTAAGGCAAAGATTCCACCATGCTATAGGTCCAGAGATTAGAAGAGAATTGTTAGCGGGTAAGCCAAGACTAACCGCAGCTGATGTACCAAAGAAAGGTGGATTAATGGTTGATGCTTTCTAATGTGTGTTATATTTAAATATATTATACCTCTTGGGTCGATGTTCTTTTTCTTGCCTCCTCACATAAGTGATCAAAATTAGCAGCTAATGCGTAGTAACTCTGCACCACTCCGATAATTGTCAATGCAACTGTACTCCCCACCCACAAGCCATCTAATGATCCTTTCCATGGAGAATAAAAGGCAAGATAAATTGACAATGGAAGACCAACCACATAGTATGAAACCAAGTTGACAATACCTCCAATCTTTGTCTGTCCTTGTCCTCTTAAGCAACCTGCCGAGTTTGCATTCATGGCATCGGATATCTGCATCAATGCAATGAGCCACATGACTTCGAGAACAATGTTAATGACATCTTGATCCTTGGTGAACGCATTGGCAATTGGTCTTTGGAAACAGTATAATGCAAGAAAGTTTAACATGGAGATCACCAATCCAAAACAAAGAGACACTTTAGTGGTGACTTTTGCTGACTCGGCTAACCCAGCTCCTAAAAAGTTGGCAATTCTTGACGAAGATGCAATTCCAATAGCAAATGGGACTTGATAAGTTAATGATGCCATTGTTGTCCCAATTGATTGTGCAGCCAACGCTTTGGTGCCAAGGTATGATGCCAACAATGTCAATATTTCAAATGCTAGAAACTCTGCCTCCAACATAACAAGACCTGGAATAGCCAACGAGATTAATCTGCCCCATCCCTTGAAAGCTTGTTTGATGTTGAGTCCTCCCCAACATCTCAACGGATGAAATCCACTTGGGGTATCTTCTGCCTTGACGTAAAACACAGTCATAACAAACAATCCAATGGCCATAAGCCAGTAGTTTATTGCCACCGAAATTGGCGCACCAATGTATCCAATCTTTTTAACCAAGTACCAGTTCATGCACAAGTTTGATGGGGCGGCTATAAGCAACACATAAGCACCAATGTTGTAAATTCCCTGAGCTTGTAAGAATCTTTTCCCACATTCAAACGAAATGTAAGCTGGTATACCAATGGAAACATACTGTAAATACTGTGCAGCATATTTAGCAGTCTCTTTATCAGGAACAATAAGACATATCAAATCGTAGCCAAAAAACACCCATGCAATCAAGACTGGTAACATAACTACCGCAATCAAAGCAGTACATTTTTGAAAATACTCTCCAACCATGGTGTATTTCCTGGCACCAAATGCCTGGGGACACAATGTATCCAATGCAGTAGCGATACCCTGTATAGTGGCATAACCAGTTATGTTCGCCGTCATGGCACCCATTGAAACAGCTGCCAACTCAGTTGCACCAATGTGACCAACACTGAAAACAGACACCGTGGAAAGTGAACATTGCAAAAGAAATGTGACTACTGAAGGTATGGCTGAGCTAATCAATGTTTTCAACTCGATAAGTGGAGTAGTCACCTCAATTTGTTTATTCTGCACTGCTTCTTCAAATGCGTCCCTCACCTCGTCATCGCTTTTCAAGTCGTCTACTGCAATATGATTCTCTTGTAGTAACTCTCTTTCCTGCTCCAATAATTCTCGAGCGACAACGCTCAGTTTTCGTCTATTCTTGAAAGGATTTGGATTAGAATCCACGACTGCAGCTTGTGTCCCTTGTATATCAAGCAATGGGGAGTTTTCATCTGCTGTTATATCATCCTGGAACTGTTGACGATTAGACGACGAGCCAATAAAGTCTGAAGGTATATAAAGACCACCTTTACCAACTGAGCCATACACCACAGACGCCCTTCTTTTGGTATCTGAATGAGTGAATTGGTGACTTCTATCTGAATGTGTCATTGAAAAAAAGTGTATGTATCTCTGATGTTTGCAGAAGTGATGTGTAGGGGAAGATGAGTCTTAAAATAAAATACAGAGCAGAAGTTACAAAATTGCGAAAATTTAAAAAATTTTAAATCTAAATTTCTTTTTCTTTCTGGTTATTGCCCAATTTTGACGAAAGCGCATCTCTTCGTTGCACAAGCTACAACATGCATACAAGATAAGCCATGAATTGATGCTGTAGTATAGTGGTTTTTTGTAAGGTAGTTTAATGATTCTTTTCTTTATCGTAAGCTATTGATCTCCATCTACAATTATACCACACCTCTTATCTTAAGTGCATTGGAAATACGACGTCTATTATGTTTATGAGTACACAAAGTGTCTCTCTAGCAAAGCTTATGCAACTTCAAAAGATGATTTCCCAAAATCAGGAGTACCACCCAAAGTACCATAAATATCACCTTGATAATTCTCAGCTGCATACCTGTGTCCCTTTTCATACACCGTTTCCCAATTGTGGATAATATCATGCAAGATTGGAGTTCCAGCAATAACCAAGTTATCCAAACTAGCCTCGATTCCACCATCAGTTCTGTTGAAGAAATATTCATAAGCACTCATGGATGCTGGTGGTCTCGAAAAATCGGAAATCGTTCTCATCACCATAACCCTTTCAAAATCCAATAAGCCGTACTTGTCTAATCTGGTCAATACTTCCAATGTAGCATTATCTTCTTGAGCTGTTGAACAATAAGTAGCTGAACCATTGGTTAATAATTTAGTCAAGTTGCCAAAATAATCATTCAACACTTTTCCAGTGAAATAATTGTCACTGGTTAAGACATCACACTTGACAACTTTGGCATCACCACGAGCAGCAGTCTCATTGTATAATTTTCTAAACTTTTTATTCAATGTATTACCATTGTTTAAAGTAACATTTGATGCTAATGCAACGGCTCTATCTCTCAATTTCTCATTAATTTCAAACACTTCTGTTCCGTAAACGTTTCCCGGATACTCAAGTGGCGATGTGGCACCATATGGAACATACCCTGAAGTCCAATTGGAGTTTGTCTCATGATAATCTTCATAAGCAAGCTGATACTCCAAGCCAACTTGTACAGCATATTTAGCAAATGTAACCCCACCCAAAGTGGTATATTCTGGCTCACCACCGGCAATACCAGCAATCAAGAAATATGTCTTTGTTAAATCAAATAGCGGGTTTAAAGTTAAAGCAGTAACGGAACTAGCAGCATTGATTTCTCCTTCACCAGTAGTGACTTGACAAATGGTGTAGTTTGTGGTGCAGTGGATTGTTGGGTATACTGGAGACAAGCCCGGGATGGTAATATTGTGGACAAAGTCCATTGCTTTCAACCATGGATCTCTTTCAAGCTCAAACATGGACACGATAAATGCCTTTGGTTGGTATACTGCAAATGGTTTCCCATACGCTGTTTGGATGTTATTGTTGGAAGTGTCAAGGACATCTTCTTCTAAAGCTGTTGAGTTAATTTCACGCTTGAGAATGGGTGTAGATATAGCTGTTGCTATTATGGAAGCAAGTGAAATGCTAGCTGAAAACTTCATGGGATCTGTTGGTTGTTTGAAGAACGAAGAAAGTACACAGAAAGCGCAAACATGGTTGACTTTATATACAACGATTCAGCTCGTACCATTTGTTCGCACGGCAAATTCAAGTCTTCCATCACTGAGTCACATCCATTGTTTATTGCTTGAGATGAGGTCCATAGCTTTTGTCTGTATATATTCTGTGTAAAGATGAGCTGAAATTTTTCGCCTAAAGTAGCCAATTTGTAAATAAGAACACTGTCAAAAAGGTGCGTTTGTGTAACGTAATTAAGGTCCAATTATTAATCAAAGATAAGGAGTTAATTTTATGAAAAATTATCTTGCCTGGGTAATTTCTGGTATACGCTTTGCAGAGAGAAGGAACTCTTTTGGTTGCTAGATTCACTCAACATTTGTGCTCTGAAGTACTTTTCTGGTCTACTAGGGTGTCGATTTGATCACAATTATGCAACAATTTTGCCACAACTTTTACTCAATGTAGTGAAGATCTCAATTCGTGACTTTTGGTCTTTTTTGGTATCAGCACCATCGAAGTTGTAATACCACCCCCGCGGATGAGCCGACAGGCACCCGCTTTCTCATTGCAAGGCAATATACTCAAGCGGCTTTCACCTTAGAAAATTACTCATATCTTATCGGTACTGCTGCAAAGCGGCAAATACAAAACATGCAGGCAGGGGTCTATAAAATCGAAATCTACAATACCTTGCATTTTCAATATCTATCATGATGTTAGTAGAGCCCACAAGAAACAAAAAAGTATCTGAAGTACATAATTGATAGATATTTTGAGCTGTCGCAACATATACAAAGATAAAATACAAATCTACTCATTGGCTAGCTCAACCCACTAGTCAACTCATTCATAATTTCTAGCGTCAGCTTGTCTTTGCTTATTTGAAACTGGTTTTGTCCAGCTAGATAAAACCCAATATCTGGACCTCCATTGGAGCTAAGCTCCCCTTTTAGTTTCTTGTATGCATCATAAGCATACCCATATGGTGGCAACTCCAGTAACTCAAATCGATTTGACTTGACAATATCATCAATGAACGGGGTCCTTATGCATCGTGCTGGTTTACCGGAAATCAAAGCTGTCATCACCGTTGATTCTTGACCCAATAACTTGCTGTAAAATTTTGAAGTTGCTGATTCTGGAGTTGCTAAGAATGCAGTACCTATTTGAACTGCATCAGCGCCATGATCTAAGTAGTGTTTGACTGAGTTGGCAGTGGTGATTCCACCAGCAGGAACTATGTAAACGGCATCATTACCCAAATTCTGTTTCACTTTATGGAAAAGTGCTTGTGTTGATAAATCTTCATCTAAATGGGGTTGAAACGAGTCCAAGAATTGTCCTCGATGACCGCCAGCTTCGATTCCCTGAAGAATGATACCATCAAATCCATTCTTGCTTAAATGGAGAGCTTCCTTCAAGGACGTAGCGGTACCAAACACTAACGAAAACTTTCTCAATTCATCAATTGTGTTATTCGAAGGAATACCGAAATGAAAACTTATGATGGCCGGTTTGATTGATTTTAGTTTCTCAATCAATTTTTCAAGTTTCTTTTGATCCTCCTCCACTTCTTTGAATGATACGTTACCATTGGAAAACTTTATAGTATCAATAACATTTTTAAATTTTGTATCAATGACTCCATCATTATATAAGGTTTTCCAATTCTCCACTTGTAATTGACCCGGAGCCAGTTCAATCTCATGACAGAAAAAATTCAAATTGACGGCATTGGTACCGGCAGATGCAACCAATTTATCCAATTTATCAAATGATGTTGAATCATCACGAGTGAAGTCCAATGGCGCAAGTGGGAGAGCACCAAGTCCACCTCCTGCAGTCACTGCTTTTGCCATCTCTGGGGTTGATACACCCGCCATTGGCGATTGCAAAATCGGATATTTGACATTGAGCTTTTTCAAAAGGGAAGGTCTTGACATTGTAGGTGGAAAGAGTGACGGAATCAGGAAGAGTGATGAAATCACGAAAAGTGTCGTTGCGTTTGGTTGTTGAGATAATTTGCGGTTTTTGCGAGTGAGTAATTCTCCGACTTCGTTGTTTAAAGTCCCGCGAGGAGAAATAAAAACACCGACGCGGCAGAAACGACAATGTTGCGACAATTTCCATTTTCAGCTTTCAAATTTCAACTTCATGGTTGACTCTTGAGAGGCTCTCCTGGCTCTCATTTCTACACTTGGAAGCAAAAAGTGTTCTCTTTGGGTAGTTCAAACAATTGTAACAGTTCCAGAAGAGAAAGAGGACGAAGAAAGCGATAGGATATTGAGCTTCATAACGGTGTATTCACCACAAAGTGAATGTTTGTTGCCAGTCGTGTTTAAACTTCACCCACCCCAAGGGAGCTTGCTGATGTAACTCCTCTTCGACTGACATGTTCTCCAATCGAACAACATTTGACAACTTGAGTTTTCGACTTCCATGTGTGGCGCTTAATTGTAGAAAAATGTGGTACAATTTGACACAGTCATTGCCGTGCTTCCACATCGATATTCTGAATGCGGCTGAAAGATGCTTTTGAGCATGATCTAACCTCAGGTCATCAGCTCTCCTACAAGCCATAATCAAGCACTTAGGATTGTATAAACTCGCTTTTACCGGAGTTCATTGTTCTCATTTTATTTTTTTTTTTGTTGTGAGAGAGTAAGCACAATTTTGTTGAGTATTATTGGACGTTGATTTTTCACCCGAAGTTGACACCACAACCACACCCACTGACTACACCAGGTCTATTTAATGTCTACGTTCAGATGTGCTATTAATGAATGTGTGTATATTAAAAATAAATTAAAAAGGCAATTTCCCTTCAACAAGCATCAAAAGTTGTTCTTGTAGTAGTAAGCACCAGCAACGGCCAAAAACAATACAACAGCGACCAAAGGTACATTGATTCCCGAACTTTCTTGTGCATATGACTCTCTAGCTTTATGTTCAACAATCTTACCTCCTTTCAATATACCGACTTGTAAACGAGCCAATATTTCGTGAGCTTCATCTGAATGGCCGATATCTTCAAAAGCTTCGGTAGCATCAGTTCCAGCAACATCCAAAATAACTTCTTCTCCACCAGGGTGTTCATCTATGTAGCTTGATACGTTGTATACTTTACCATTGATGACTACCCAGACATCATCATGAGTAGTGTGTTTGGAAATTTCATCAAACTCGTAAACTTTAGTTGATACTGATTCTGTTTCTGACATGTTGTTTAAAAGTGAGTTGTGTAGCTTGTGGTTGATTGGATACTATTGTACAAAAAGACTCTAAGGGTATATCTCTATCCTGTTATATGTAGATCAGCACAGTGTTGATTGCAAGAGAAGAGGGTTCAAAAACGAATGGAATTGAAATACGATATTTTTTTTTTATATCTCCTCGTTTACAGCCACCCAAAAACAGGAAAAACAAAAATGAGAAATGTTGACAAAGAAAAGAAATAGGGTAAGTGGTAGCGTGTGTATGGACATCAAAGATGACAGTTTTATGGTTATTTAGTTGGAACGTTTCCAACAGTAGAAGGTAATCCATATTAGCTTCTATTTGAATTACACTCATAACCCTACCCCAGAATTGTGTTCTTAGTGGAATAGTGGCGTGATAACATTCTATAATGGATCGTTCTATATTATCACAAGCAGATCAAACTCAACAACCCTCACACTTCTCTTTCTCAACAGAAAATTAAAAAAAGACAAAAAAAAAATTTATCACAGGGGTGTTTCTTTTCTAAACAATGGAAAACTAAACATAAGTCCATACATATAAGCACACACTACACACTACACATTACGCACTACACACTACACCCTACACATTACACACTACACATTACACAGACACATTACACACTACACATTACACAGACACACTACAGACATACAGACGCACTACACTGTGTGGGAACTGCAACTTTTTTTTCTTTCTTTTTTTTATTTTCATTTTCATTGCCCCACTTTTGTCACATGTACAATCTCTTAAGTCCGTTCATTGAGATGGAACACCAATACACTGCACGTAATGTAAGTATAACGGAGTTAAGGTACTCTGGTCTAAATTTCACGCATTATTCACTTAAACAGGTAGAGGGTGGGGGGGGGGAAGATTTACTTAAAAGAGTCAAAAGAATCAAATCATTCTCTACGCACACTTTACTACACTTTTATTATCTCACGGTGCACATTTTCAATTATGGACATTTATTCCGCAAATATTCAATTTATCCGACAACTCTTTATGCTGCATTCAATAATGCACATAAATCATAATCTATGCCTTTATTCTTTAACTCTTCAACTTTATTCCTTTTTGATTCTTCAAATTTCTGTACTATAATCTCCCATTCTTCTTTGGTCTTGGGGTTATCATGTTTATCTTTAACAATTTTGTGAATTGGTACAACTTTAAACTTACGATTAGCATTTTTGAATACATCCTTGTGTGGGTTTTCAACATACTCGCATCTAAGCAAATGTCCAAATAACAAGTAATTATTCATTGTTTCTGCGGCTATTTTGGCAACTTCGACAGACTCAAATTCAATATAGGCAAAATGTTTTGATTTACCCGTTTTCTTGTTACGTGACAAAATCAATTGTTTGATTGGACCAAATTGTTGAAAATATGTCCTTAATTCCGATTCTTGAAATCCTTGTGGGAGCCTACCTATATATACGACACCAGTTTTGACAGATTTTGATTTGTGGCTGGCGTCTGAAGATGCTGTCTTTGATATCACCTTATTTACTCTGTGTCCTGATGCATTTGGTTGGATTGATTGTGTTATCGTTTCTTCTTCTGAAAGGTCCTCGTCATCATCACCATCATCTTCATCTTCATCGTCACTTGATAACCCATAAACTTGTTCTTCTTGCTCGTTTTCCTCCTCCTCCTCTTCAGACGATGACGAGGGTAATTGCAAATCTTCCTCTACCTGATTAGCTGGTGGTTGCTCCTTTTGCACTTTCGAATCATTTGATTGCTTCAAAGAAGCTTGTTTCACAGTTGATTGTTTCTTGGCCATAGCAGATATATCGATATAATTGATTGAAAATGATTTCGATGCTCCTTTCCAATCCACAAATAAGTTTTTCCTTTTTTTTTTTTTTTTTATTTTTTATCGCGATGAGTTTTTGAAAAATGTGTCGCGTAAATACACAGCAATAACAAAACACGACACTTCTGCTTCTCTCAACCAACAGCTTCTAGCAATAGAGAATACGTGTTCGTAGGCAACCCAACAACATTGTAGTAGTCCCCGGATATCTTGTCAAACAATAAGCAGCCCAATTGTTGGTATTTAAACCCACCGGCAACTTCCAACCCTTCACCACTTTCTATATAAGCTCGAATAATGTCTTTGTTGTCTGCCTTGAATGATAGCTTGGTTACAGCGTGGTCTTGATACTCAGACACAATACCATTGTTCAATTTGAGCACGGTTATCGCCGAAATCACTTCAATATCTTTATGAGTGTCAAAGTATTCAAAAAATTTTGCTTGTTTGGACTGTGTCATTGGTTTTTCAAATATCTTGCCATTGCAAGTGACTATTGTATCACAAGTAAGAATTAGAGTTTCACTTTGAAAAGTGTCGCTGTGGGCTTGGTATATCGCCTCTGCTTTTTTACGACTGGTTAACTGAACATATTCCAATGGAGTTATTTGGGATTTATCTAAATCTTCTGGGAAATTGGAAGCCGAGATGGTGAAATTGGCGACCCCAAAGTTTTGCAAAAGTATTTGTTGCCGCCTTGGTGATGTTGATCCGAGGATTAAGTTGTACTTTTCAAGCTTTTCATTGAGCAAAGTGTTGAATATCATTTTGATGATAGTGGTGACAATGTTCTACTGTAGTAAACTGAGCGAGTTGAACCCCTTACGCGTATTCCGATGTAGTTTGCTACTCCTTCCCCTTTACTCGTCATTTTGATAGCAAAAATCAAAATTGTCACGAAAAATTTTGAGAGTTTCAACTTCAACAACTAATCTCACACGACAGAACCTCCATAGAAAAACAGTGGATGTTAGTTACTAACCTGATCTCATACCATTTATAGACTTGCCCAGCATTACAAATACATTTAAATGAAGCTCCTATACAAGTCAAAACCCAGAACGGTGGTATTGTATTCCGACACATACAGTCTTACATTTAGGACATCAACGAAACAAACAAATGCTCCAAAACCAACCGTCAATTTAGAGCTAGTACCCAACAGTAACATTACTCCAGAAGCTGGGTTTCGCACTTTACTCCGAAGAGAAGTTTATGGCTGTTTAGGTTTGATTTACGTCGACAATCAAATATTTCTTTCGGTGATTACGGGAGCTTTAACCAATGTTGCCCGCCCCATTAAAGATGAAACAGTGGATAAGATTTACTCAGTTGATTTTGTTTCTTTAAACAATAGTGAATGGGATTTTGTTGAATTGGATTCGCAAGGATACCCAGTGGTGACCAACGATGATGATGACGATGCAAGGTACAATCGTGTACAACATCCATGTTTTGAGTTTAAAAAATTGTTGTCCAACGGATCTTTTTACTACTCAAATGACTTTGATCTAACATCAACTTTACAGACCAGAGGCGTCAATGAAACGTTAGACGAGTTGAACCATTACAGTCCACTGTACATGTGGAATTCGTTTTTGGCGGATGAAATGATACAATTTAGGTCCAACTTGGATAGCAACAACCGGTCAGTGTTGGACGATAATCGATTCCTAACCACCGTTATTCGAGGGTTTGCCAAGACGGTACCAATGGGACGTCAAGATTCAATCACAATCATTTCCAAACAGTCGTGGCGTAGAGCAGGAACTAGATACAATACTAGAGGAATCGACGATGACGGGAATGTGGCCAATTTTGTTGAAACTGAATTCATCTATTACAACCCATCGAAGAAATCCATTTTTACTTACACGCAAATTAGAGGATCAGTACCGACATTTTGGGAGCAGGACTCCACCTTGATAAATCCGAAAATCACCCTTACTAGATCCCCAGAAGCAACACAGCCGATGTTTAACAAACATTTTGCCGAAATTGGAGAACATTATGGAGTTTGTCACATTGTGGACTTGTTATCAAAGACAAAATCCTCAGAAGTGCAATTATCCAACAGGTATAAACAATTGTATAAAAATTGTGATCGTAGAGAGGAGATTGAATACACTGCATTTGATTTTCATGCCGAAACTAAAAATGCAGGGGGGTTTGCTGGTGCAACAAGGATTCTTCCCAAGTTGTACGATTCAATGCGTGAATTTGGCTACTTCTCATACGATTTGGAACAAGATCTGGTCATAACCAGACAAGACGGGGTGTTTAGAGTAAACTGCTTGGACTGTCTAGATAGGACCAATTTGATTGAACAGGTTATTTCGAGAACTGTTTTTGAAAACATCCTCAAACAACAAACCGCATCTCATGGGAACCAAGGACGGGACCACGCAATGATTGAAAATTTTATATACAAGCATAACGAGCTATGGGCTGATCATGGTGATGCTATTTCACAAATTTATACTGGAACGAATGCATTAAAGTCGTCATTTACGAGATCGGGAAAGATGAACTTAGCGGGTGCGTTGTCAGATGTAACGAAATCGGTTTCGAGAATGTATCAAAACACATTTATTGATGGCAAGAAACAGTCAACAATCGATTTGTTACTAGGTGTTGGTGGCCCACAATCTAAGAAAGTTAAAATTTACGATCCAGCTAGCGATTATGTCACTGCTCAATTGGAACAACAATCACGTGTCTTCACAACTGATGCAAATATCAAAGTGTTTACCGGTACATACAATGTCAATGCTCTAGAACCGCTGGCAAATATCGACTTAACTTCATGGTTATTCCCACCGGAGAATGAATCAATGCCGGACATTTATGCCATTGGGTTTCAAGAATTGATTGAATTGAATGCAGGGTCATTCTTAGCTGGTGATGTCACCAAACCGCAAAAGTGGGCTGCTGTTTTGAATCAACAACTAAACTCTCAACGAGAACAATATGTGCTTTTGAGAACTGAGTCGATTGCATCAATGTCATTATTCTTGTTTGTCAAGAGCTCATCCATTCAACATGTGACTCGTGTTTCTGGATCATCGAAAAAGACTGGATTGGGGGGAATTGCTGCAAACAAGGGTGCATGTGCTGTTAGATTTGAATACGGCGCTACATCATTTGCATTGATTACATCACACTTAGCCGCGGGGACTACTGCTATAGCTGAACGATTCAATGATTACACCACTATTATGCAAGGTATGGTGTTTACTCGAAACTATTCGATTCATGACCATGATCATGTTATCTGGTTTGGTGATTTGAATTATCGTATTGATTTGCCCAATGGACAATGCCGAAACTTGATTGAAAATGGCGCATTCGATGAACTTGCCAAGAAGGATCAATTGAAGTTGGAAATGAGAGATAAGGGAGCATTTCTGGAGTTTAACGAGGGTGCAGTCAAGTTTTATCCTACTTATAAATTTGACAAGGGAACTTCCAATTATGACTCGTCGGAAAAGCAACGAGTTCCATCGTGGACAGATAGGGTGTTGTATCTCAGTTTGAAGAAGAAACGTAATGATTTAAAACAATTGAATTATAATTCAGTCATGGATGTATATCTAAGTGATCATAAACCAGTATATTCGACATTTGCAGTCAAAGTTGAATTTATTGACAAGACCAAGAAATCAGCCATGGCTAAAGATTTGTACGATGGGTACAGGAAAGAACATGGCAACTCATACGATTTAGTGTCGTTGAACACATTATCGCCAACTCCATCCACAAAATCCGTTTCTTCATCAAACAAGAATGACAATTTTGTCAATGATGCATTGGCCGATTTGAATTTATTGGATGATTTTGATCCTCATGCACCTAGTTTACCAGCAAGACCTAACTTCAATGCAACTGCACCTAGACGCGTGCCTCCCCCACCAGCAAGCAGAAAGACTACGTCAACATCAACATCAACATCAGTATCACCACCAACAAATCAGACAAATGCTTCTTCTACACAGGTGCCTCGTAAATTGCCACCATTACAAGCACCACTCCCATTGAATGGGCAATCAAAACAACAACCATCTACATCGCAATCTATTGCACAAGGATCACCAAAACCAATGAAAGTGCCAATTGGATTTTCATCGTCACCATTGATCCCTAGTCGCTCTAATCTGAACTCACCATCGGTGTCAAACTCACCGGTATCCACTCCAAAACAGTTGGACAACAATAAAGTGGCAAAGCCTCATCATCATAGTGAGTTGAAACCAATGGTGCCTAGCAAACCATCATCTTTATCTTCATCAAAATTGAAAACGGCAGAAAATCATGATAGTGATGAGGATGCAGGAGAAGCAGACGCAGTAAAAAGTAATGGAACAGGACAATCACCACCACCACCTCCTCCTCCTGTTAGTCGTGCCATGAGAACCATGTCTGATTGGCAACCTTTAGTACCAAAATAAATAGCATAGGTGAAGGAGAAGGTTATAGATTTACGTTGAAATGTAGTCGTAATGGAGAAGGGCCAGTATCGTCTTAAAAGGAGACGATGGGTGTAGAGCATTTTTATTGCTGATGGTCATTCTTGATTGTCCTTGGACCGAGAACTTGGACCGGCTTATGAATAGAGTCGATCAGTCTACACCCAAGCAAACCCTCACTCACTCTTTATAAACACGTTCACTACTCACTCGTATATTAAATTTTGCTCCTTCTCAATGAAAAAAGTTTATTTCCATCGAGAATGTCCATTGGTGCTACTAATTCAAAAGAAGATAAAGTCTCGAAAAGCGCAAGGATATATTCGTCAAATTAAATGAGGAGTAAAGTGAAGTTGGCTGTAAAGCAAACATAAGAATGGAAGGAGGGGGGAGGTTCTTGAAGTACTATCAATCGAAACAAACCCGGAAACCCCTATCTTCTTTGAATCGATTGATACAATTTTCAAATGCAAAATGCCTCCAATGATGCCACTCAGTGCTAACCGAATATCATCATGAATGGCACCACGGCAAAGACAAGTTATGAGAGCCAAAACCATGTACCCGCTAGACACAATAAGACCCTAGGGAATACCTAATGAATGTCTTATACTGTGAGATTATACGAAGAGACATGATAAATTAATTCAATCACTTGAAAAAAGGAAAAAGAAAACTGACTTGATAAACCTCTTTTTGCATTGGGTGGAAAGAAAGTGTTCTGTTTGTGCCCTCTTTCCCTAGTGTTGCAAAAAGTGTGGAAAAAAAGGGGGGAGGAAGTTACAAAATAGGGGTTGAAAGTGTTCGTACATGATTACGTAAACACATCCTACCCCAAAGAAGTTACCACCGTTTGTTACACATGACAAGCACGAGGAAAGTACTACTCGGCCAGATTGACCTTAGGATATATTACTTTGCTTATCAGACTAATAACAGATACCTAGTCACTCAGCATTGATGTAATTGTCAATGCTCAAGAATGACACACTCTTGAGGGAAACTCTGTAGCAGAAGAAAGGAACAAAGTGCATATACAGCCACACTGGATTGCAAACCCCAAAGAACAAATTATCAAAATACAAAAAATGACTGACAACTTACATATTCACAATAGTCGTACGCTATAAACACCATTTATTATAACATTTGATTCTATTCAAGTTGTAGCCAATTCATTAATTGCACAAACTAACTTGAATAATGCAATACAATTGAATGAATCCATATCGTAAAAAGTGTTCCAAAAATTATCTTTCATGCGTTTGATAACTAAGCAATTGTCATGTGAAGTGATAAAAGAATTAAAATATAAAATCTCATAACAAACTCCATTTGCAGCAAAATGGGCACAAAAATATTCCTTCAAGTAATAAATGATTCTAGCTTAACCTCTATCTCATATTACTGTGAGGTTGTTCTGCATCTTGAAACTCTCAATGATCTTGGGTCTTGTACCAGCATTGAGCAATGCAAATTGGTAAAGTACCATTTAAAGAGCTTCTGAAAAGGCCAGCCAAATCAAGCCACACCCCTGGATGAGCAAAAAATTACTATCGAGTGCATGGATGTAAATGCGATTGTGGTGCGAATTCTAAACTCTCAAGACCGAATCTAAGATATCAAGCTTCTTGTCAGTAGGCAATTCAACACTAAACCAGTGCATTAGCTTAGTAGAGTCCATACATTAAGATGGCCAATGGACTATGTCATGGTAGCCGGTAATTTCATAGCAGAAAGGAAAAGAAAAGCGGGGGGGGGGGGTATGTTTGTACATGTTTGATTTTTTTGATGCCGGAGATTTTCGGTTGTGGCTATTTATACTATTTTGTGTTGCAAGAATACAATTTTCCCAATAATATTGTACAACACTATTGTATTTTTGTGACGTTCAAGACCTATTTCCCTTGGCCAACAAAGATCTACTTTCTCTTCTTTCCGAACTCTATCTCAGGCAATGGTAAATCAGCTGGAACAATATACGAGTTCAAACGTGTAGCAGTACCAGCAAACCCATTATACCATGCAAAAAATGCCGTTATAACTCCAATTACCCCACCCCCACGAGCAACTCCCACTTTGCCCGTCATTTCAGCACAAGCTAACAATATAAACGTCAAGTCCAAGAACAAAAACATTAAGAAAGTAGCCAATGTCGATTTCAACGTCAACACGACAATAATCAGGGTCCAAATCACCCATCCTAACAAAAACAACCCAGCGGCATTGCCAAATTGATCAGTTCCCTCATAAGCAGCAAGAATGCCAAACAGTTCAATGAAAAAACAAGCATAACCAAGCCAGAATCCACCATATGAAGTCAATGCAGTGAAAGCAAATGTGTTACCCGTGGGGAACTCAAGCAATCCAGCCAACATTTGGGCAACAGCACCGTAAAAGCACGCCAATGTGACCGCAACGTTGGGGATGGTTATACCCATGGCTTGAGCATTATATAAACCGAGAACAAAACAGCTTAAACCAAACCCACATAGTCCTAGTGGTGATGGGTTTATATTGAATTTGGGGTACGGTCTAGCTCCTGTGTCTAAGGACCCACCAAATGCTGACATCAACTCGTGACGGTGATAGCTTTGACCACCAATAGTGACTAACTCATCTTTATCGCCATGAATGTGAATTCTTGTTATAAAATGATGCTTTTTATGTGGGTGCTCTTCAACATGTGAAGTAGTTGGTTTATCAAATTCTTGTGATGATGATGTGGACATTTCTTGCGTGATTGTGTTATGTAAAAACAAGTTCTTCCTTTATCCACAATGGCTCCAGTGATTCATAGATGTTTCCTGCCTCTATTTGTACATTTTCAATTACAATTGAAGCTTAGTGGTGAACCTCCAACACCCCTCTCTCTAATCTTCTGAACTAACTTGATTAATCGACAAGTCCGACTTGAAGAGAGCGGAGGTTTACTCCACATCTCAGCAACGCAGTGGCTTTAAAATGCAATCAGTGGTGAGAACGAAAACACAAAACCATCAAACCAGCATTAAAGATAGCACCCAAAACATTGAACGAAAAAAAGAAAAATGAGCTGAGATTGCATATACTCGTTAGACCGAATTATTTCCCAAAGTCTATATTCAAATCAGTTGATATATCAGCTAAACTAAAAACTAACCTTTCTCTCGAGAACAATCGCAATGGCAAATAGATGAGATATAGCCACGTCAGTTTGTACAAGTAGAACACACTCCAAAGTCCTTTTGGACTTCTTGTGGGGAGCATATGCACATCATGCGCCTATCACCAATCATTCACTTCACACATAAATGCAGACACAAATGAACTTGCAAAAACATTTTTCACGAGATTTAACTTCAACCCTTTGCCAAGAATTTGGGACTCCAAGTGTCAAAATAGTGTATTTTTTATACCTTTTTCCAAAACTTTGTTTCTGAAATCATAAAGAAATGCATACTGCCCTTCTCCCCCACAGATCCATTCCATCGAAGGTGAAGAAATAATATCATTCAAGTATTGTTAAAGACAATTGTTTATTAGTTTCTTCGTCTCATCGTATATACAGGTAAATGAGCATTAATTTAATGTTTATCGTATTCTAATTGACATACGATAGCTCTATCATCCTTCTCCTATTTCCTGAGAAAGTGGCGTGCATATCGTGATGGGGGGATAACTAACTTTTTCTTTTTTTTTCTTAGACCAAATGCGCATTGAATGCACCCCCCAAAAAGGAAAGTCAATTTCGCTAGGGGGGAGGGGGGACTTCTAGCACAAGGCATTCTACTCTTGACTGATTCGAATGTAGATAAGCTTACAGGAGCATTCATATATGAGTGCTAATTTGGCGTATCTGGTACAAGTTTAATCAATGTTTCGTTATGAGAAATTTACGAAGACTCTTTTTGCGTGTAACAAAAGAACTCTCGGTCGGAGTGATATCGAGAAGGAAGTTGCCAATATCAGCCACTTAGACAGATTGATTATTTAAGCGGGTACTGTCAATTTCTTATATACTAGCTCTCTGAGCAAGCTTGTGCCAACTTTCTCGAGCTAGATTATGATGTGTAGAATACAAGTGTGATCAGGTAAATCCAGACTTCAACGCGTGTGAGACAAGCTACAAACCGCCTCCATCTCATGGAAGTTCTACTACGAGGTGATACACAAACTCACAGTTAGAAGCTTACTCCTGTAGACTGTAATATTTAAGAAATTGAGGTCCATACTCAGCAAAACTTGATCCGATGAACACAACAAAATAAAACATGTGGCCTCTTTTCTCCGACAATATCATGCAAAATATTGTTTTGCAAAATTTTTCACTAGTGTGTGTTTTGGACAATACCACTTGAGAAAAGCCAGATACCACCAGAAACCCAGTAGCCGCAAATGCTTCAGATGTGCCTTGTGCGTCCTAAGGAACTGTTATTATGTAGTATAGTTGGCATTTGCTGAACTTCAATAACTCGCTGATATCTTGGACTCTATAAAGCCATATTTTTCCGTAAATCGAGACCAATGAAACACAATAGTGCTGTTAGATATGCCATTAGCTATATACTTCCTCTTGGGTTTGGCAAGACATATGAAGTGGAAAACAAAAAAAAGAAAATATTTGGCTTTCTTTATATATTGTTTTTGTAAAATAAAAAAAAAAAAAAAAAGGGGGGCAAGGAAGAAGGGTATGTGTTTGTGTAATTGTAATTTAGTTTTCTTTGCCCCTCCCCCCCCCAATGAAAATATACGTAACAAAGATTACACATCATCACCACCACCCACCAAGAAAGTCATCAAGTGTAGCAACATTGACATAACAAAAGCATATACACCACTCTATGCTCTCTTCTGAGTAGGACACTATACGATGGGTATGGTTGTCCCAAGTAAAGTATATATTTTCTCTCCAATGATGTCGTTCAAATTAGCCTTCACCGGCAAAAATGGTTGGTTGTTCTTGAACGATTTCTCTTTTAAAAAAAGACTCAATTGTAATTACAAGCGCCCCTTCAAAATATCATCATAATTTGGAAAAATAACAAATAGCACAACAATTAAAAGAATTTTCGAGGAGAATTCTATGAGGTATGAATTGAAAAGTGGAAAGTGGTGGAATTTGCAACTGTATTTGTACCATCCTCTTTTTATTGCTATTGTAGGGTATTGGCTACTACTCACCCCCATAGAGCTTGCACAAGTCCGTCCCCACCCCCCTTCCTTCCATGCACTCGTAGACACTGACACTGACACTGACACAAAATTGAAAATTACAAAAAATAACGAGAAAAATAATTGTCGGGTCGTTTTACATGTAATTTTATGGTAAGACACTAAAAAAGACAATATTGTAATCAGTAGCAAGAAGAAGATCATAACCTTTGGGGTCAGCTCAGAACGAAAGTGGTGCTCTTTTGGCGTAGATACGAACATAACTGATGGAAACCTATAGCTTAGAGGGCATTCTTATCTTACAAGAAGAAAGCGTACATATGAGTAAAAAGAGGCGGAAGTAGGTAAACTGTTGTGCGTGCTACACACACGTACCACTAATATAATATTCATCAATGATTAAGCTCCAACAACACAGAGTAATCATTTTCAACAATTTGCTACAAGACTGCACCACGTATTCATAAACTCATCAAATAATATTATAATATAAACAAAGTAGATATTTTCAAGAGTAGACCCAATAAACACACTATATACAATCAAAGAAATGTTTAAATCGAAAAATAAAAACCACTTATTAGCATGACCAACGCAACCTAGTTAAAAAGTCTTAAGAAAAGTTCTTCAACAATTCCAATCGGAGTTCTCTTCTTTCCAACTCACGTTCATTAACAAAGGATTCATCACCGTCCTCTTCTTCAGCTCCATAACCGTAATCATAATCAAAACTATAATCAAATTCGCCACCTTCATTATTATTTGCATTGTTGTTATTCACTTCACTCTCATACATGTAGTTGTAATTCAATGGAGTGATGTAAGTTACATCTTCGTCTTCCAATTCAATTTCATTCGAACCCAACATTGAATCAAAAGATATAATACTTCCCATTTCATCATCTTCGTCATAGTTATAGCCATTCATATCAAGACCAGCATCGAGGCTATAATTGTGCGCATGGTGTTCACTGTTTGTTGCAGTAAATGCATCATATGAAGTTCGGGCTATATTCGATAGTATTGACGATGGAGCTGATGATACAGTTGATGAGGTTTCGTCAATGTCAAATGTAGCTTCTGATTCAGCTGTTGGTTCTGTTTGTTCTGTTTGAGTAATTGAGCTAGTCTGCTGCTGAGGTGGTTGTTGTTGTTGTTGCTGTTGCTGATGTACAGAAAATGGCTGAGGATGTATGTTGATATTTTCTTCATTAGGTTTAGTTGTTTTACTGGTCTTGCACCATGATGAAGATGTAGTAGCTGTTGTTGTTGCACTATCATTTGATCTTATTCTCTTTGCAGTTGATTTTAATTTAGTCAAGAATGATGATGTACGAGTAGGCACTCTGGGTCTACTTTGTTTGTCATTGGTAGTTTTACTACTACCACTCCTTTGTAATTGACCATTCTTGATAAAGCAGTGTTGACTTAGCAGTGTGGATGAGTTACCAGTAGCTGTCATCTTGCTGTTGTTACTGCTACTGTTTGATGATGATGCATGCGACTTGTTGGAATGTACAATGACTGACGCAGATGAACCAGATGAAATAGTGGGATATAGTGATGTCAAGTCTGTTGTGGCAGTAGTAGTACCTGTAGTTGTTGTCACTGGTGTTGTTGTAGGTGTAGACGTAGGCCCAAAACTCCCTTTAGGTATAGTTGTCCCCACAGATGATAGGTTATTAGTTCTTGGTTTAAATAATGACCTCATATTCTGCAGCATAAGTCAATAGTGGTGTGTATGTATGTATGTAAGTGTGTGTGTGTGTGTGTGTGTATAGGTGTATAATCGTAGTAGTAAAGCCGTGCAATGATAAAGAATACAATGAGACACCCTGTTCCTTTCTGATAAAATCTGGGGTTTTTAGTTCAAGTGATGATTGTTGTGTTTATATATATATATATATATTTAAACTAAGTCATTGTGGTTATGATATATCTACGGAGTTAAATAGAAAACTTCGGATGTAAAAATGTTTAGTAATAATAAACACCGCAGCCGAAAAAAAAAAAAAAAAATTAGAAACTATTCGTAATTGATTACCCATTTTGTTCCTCACTACTCTGCTATACTGTCATCATTACTAATATATATACCTTCGCCATTATATTAATGACTCAGTCAAAGGGAGAGTGACTAATCATCATTCGTAGTAATCAACAGTACCACTACAGTACCACTACAGTAGTTACTACAGTAGTTACTACCTAGTTATCAATAGTGGCGATTTTTATGTATTGTACTTTTACATAATTTTTTGTCTTGTGATTTTAACTATCAATGATGATGGTCATAACACAATAGAAACAATAGATTAACTACCACATTAGTATTGAAACAATGTTTTGAAACAATGTTGCTCAAATTAGGCTTTTGAGTGAGACAATCCATAGAAGCTTTAGAGCCATTGTTCTGTATATATTCGGCTTTAAAATTACTAAACCACCCTTTCCTTAGACCGAATTATCAGTTTTTGATCGGCCAAGGGA
>OGTC01000050.1_pt1 | contig 95368 bp, 58 predicted proteins | sample 1574531 | NCBI WGS metagenome assembly OGTC01 (sample SAMN03295859, study PRJEB24534) | human gut metagenome | isolation source: fecal sample 2 from infant 9 | host: Homo sapiens | place: USA: Pittsburgh, PA | collected 2014-07 | reverse complement strand
GTGTGTGTGTGTGTGTGTGTGTGTGTGTGTGTGTGTGTGTGTGTGTGTGTGTGTGGGTGTGGGTGGGTGGCATTATTAGAAAAAAAAAAAAAACAGCTGATTTATTGCTAAATCAAAAATGTAATCAAACGTTTAATTGTCTAACAATTTTAATTTTTTATTTTTTAATTTTATTTTTTTATTTTTTTATTTTTTTATTTTTTTATATTTTTTATTTTTTATTTGCTTGCGCGATCAAAAGCGGATGGTGAGAAAGAGAAATCCAAAAAAAAGTTTCCATCTCTAAAATTCAGTGGAGATTGTATATAGTACAGAACCCTATTAACGTGGCAATTCAATCGGGGAAATAGTTATAACTGGAAGACAGAAGCTCATTACAGTAAAACAACAACACATTATCATTTTGTTGTATTTTTTTCCACTATCATCAGACTTTTTATTTCACATTAGTGCTCAACTATGGAGAACAACAACAACAATAATGTCGATTATTTACAATTTCAGTCCGAGCCGTCGGGAAGACACAAGGGAAAGAAACATATAATTATTGTGGGGGCCGGTATAATAGGTGTTTGTACAGCCTATTTTGTCGTCAAGCATCCAAAATTTGATCCTGCAAAATACCACATCACATTAATTGAAAGCAAACGAGTGGCGGGAGGAGCTAGTGGAAAGGCTGGTGGATTGCTTGCTTTGTGGGCGTTTCCCGAGCAAATTGTATCCTTGTCATTCAACTTGCATCAAAGCTTGGCTAATGAATATAACGGTGCAGAGGAGTGGGGGTACAGGCGATTGACCACGGTGTCATTAGAAGGAGATATATCCAGAGTCAAGGACTTTGATGATGAAGAAAAAGAGGATAATGTTGTGGATGGAAGTAACATATTCAAGGACAGCTTTAGACAAGCAACTGCTCATGATAGTGACTCTTCTTCATCGACTAACGAGAAACCGCCTAAAAAGACAGCTAGGAATACGAGGTCATCATCAATTGTGCAGTTGGATTTCTCAAAAAACAGTCTTCCGTCAAGTTTGAATTGGATAAACTCCTCTCTCATTGATAATTGCACCACATTGGGTGGCACTGATACAACAGCACAAGTTCATCCATACAAGTTTACAAACTTTATTTTAAGAAAGGCAGTAGAGTGTTCGCAGGGGGCATTGGAATTGATTCTTGGAAAAGTTGAAGAGATTACATACTCAGAGGAAACAGGAACCGCAACCGGAGTCATTTACCAACCTACTTCGGTGAAAGATAGTGACAAGTATCAAGACAAATTGATTGAGCTAGGTGCCGACCAAACAGTTTTAACAGTTGGCCCATGGATTTCAAAAATATTGCCTGATTGCCCTATATCTGGTTTAAGAGCACATTCCATCACTATAGCGCCATTTAAAGACCAACCCGTTAGTCCATATGCTATTTTCACAGAACTCAAGGTGGCTCGCAACTCTTACATTTCACCCGAAATTTACGCTAGACAGGATGAAGTGTATGTTTGTGGAGAAGGTGACAGTGCCGTTGATGTGCCAGAAACAACTGACGATGTCGAAGTTGTGAGGTCAAAATGCGATGAACTATACAACCAAGTGAGTAAAATTTCACCAAACTTGAAAAAAGGACATATATTGAGAAGACAGGCGTGCTATTTACCAGTTTTGGATGTCCCATCATCAAGTGGACCTTTGATTGGGGAAACTAATGTAACCAACCTATATCTTGCTTCCGGCCATTCATGCTGGGGAATAAATAACGCCCCAGGTACAGGTAAGATTATGAGCGAATTGTTGATGGATGGTAAAGTTAAGTCTGCTGACATTTCAAGTTTAGATCCATCATTCTACTTTGATGCTAGTGTCATTCTAGAGGACTAGATTAGTTGGTTTTTTTGCTTGTTGGTATTTGTTGTGGCGCCTTAAACTTTTGCTTAATGGATTGAATGACAGATAGTGTCTTAAACATGAATAAACTCAAAATCATCACCAAAACCGTGGCTACAAGTTTTTCATTCTTTTCCCATAGTTTGTAGTCGAATAAATGGATCTCGTCTTTTTTCTTATTTGCAAGGTAACGGTCGTTGGTATTCCTTGCCGGATTCCAATTTGGACTCACCTTGTGAAATCGATCATTCTTTTCAACCCCTCCATTATGTTTTGGGTTGTTTACTATATCATTGAAAATTTCAAAATCATTGGGACGTTCACTCATTATGAAATCTGGTATTGGATGAAACAGTCCTGGGTTTGTACTTGTCATGATGATTGTGTAGTGTGGCGAAGGAAGCTTACGCAAGATCTTCCTAATCAAGTCATCGTGCTCACGTAAATGCCCACCACGGTCTCCAGTGATGGGACTTAGAGTAATTTTGATGACTCTGGTCCTGACATCAAAGTAATCTGTAACTTCATTATCGTCATCATGCCAAACATTAATTGTCTCTGCATCACATGTGTTTATTATGTAGTTTTCAATAAAATCCAAGTCTAAACCAGGTTCAATGCGTGGCAACCCTACAATCGTCGAGGACATGTACAAGTAGTTGATCAAAAATGGCCAATTTTCTCTCTTTTTGTCGGTTAAATCTTCATAAGTGAGCCCCGGTTGGTCGACAATTACATATGCATCAGATGAACACTGGGTTATTAGCTTTTTCAACATATTCGTCACTGACGTGACATTGTGCGGCCTGAGATTTGATTCATTAATCTCAGATTGTAGGCCCGGAACAAGTTTATGTGACGCAACTAACAAGGGAGCAAACGAGCTGGTGGTTAGCAGTAGAAGCGTAAGAAACGCGAGCAAGATCATTGGGTAAACCTGTTCAAAAGGAAAATGCGGTGATGATTTTTTTTTCTCCTTTTGCAACATTTTTGATTGTGAGATATTGAAATAAAAAAAAACCCGTTCTTGTCTCTTGTATAGTGCTCAAACAATGCCACCTGGTTTACAATTACCAAACAGTTGGTCATACGCCACCTTGTAAGCGTCAGTTGTTCTCGCGTTACTCTTGTAAAGCTTTAACAAGGGGGAGATAAGTGTGCGCTAAAGTTCGACACGCTGAGAAAGTGTTTCTTCTACTACCCCCCTCTGCCAGCTCTTTCTTTATGTCTCTGGGTATGAAGCAGCTGCTGCGGAAAAGCGGGTTTGTTATTTTTTGACTTTTGGTGTATCTACATTTGTGAATTGGTGCCGTACAGATCTGACAATAAAAAGGAAAAAAGAAAAATGGAGAAACTTACCCCCTCTGCTACACCGATAAACCAAATGACGTCCAAAGAACTTTCCTTACAATACGCTCAACGCTTTGTTGATTTTGTCAATGAGTCCCCTACACCCTATCATGCAGTCAATTCCGTTAAGGAGCTGTTGAAAGGTGCCGGATTTGAGGAGCTCGTCGAACGCAATAACTGGCGTGGAAGAGTCCAAAGGAATGGAAAATACTATGTCAGTAGAAATGGCTCCTCCATAATTGCATTCACGGTAGGGGGCAAGTATAAGAATGGGAATGGAGTTGCCATTGTTGGAGCTCATACTGATAGTCCATGTTTAAGAATCAAACCCATCTCAAAGAGAACTTCTGAAGGGTTCATTACCGTGGGAGTAGAGCAATATGGAGGATTGATTGCTCACACTTGGTTTGATAGAGATTTATCAATTGCAGGACGTGTATACGTGGACGAGGACGGCAAGTATGTGCCCAAATTGTTGAAAATTGATAAACCTTTGTTGAGAATACCAACATTGGCTATTCACTTGAACCGCGAGGTCAATACTAAATTTGAATTCAACAAGGAGACAAAATTGGTGCCAATAGCTGGTCAGGTGGCATTGGAAAGTTGTGCAGATGATCCAGATTTGAAGATGTCACCGGAACAATTTGAATCTGTGCAAAATGTCATTTCGAGACACAACAAATCATTGATTGAACTTATTGCAAAAGAGCTAAATGTCAAACCAGAACAAATTGAGGATTTTGAATTGCTCTTGTACGACCATCAAAAATCTGCGATTGGTGGATTGAATGATGAGTTTATATTTTCAGCAAGGTTGGACAATTTAACATCATGCTTTGCCGCCACGGAATCGTTGATTGAATCTGCAGATGACTTGGCTAACCAGAAAGGAATCCAGTTGATCAGTTTGTTTGACCACGAAGAAATCGGGTCTCGTAGTCTGCATGGTGCTGACTCATCATTTCTTCCAGATGTGTTACTGCGCTTGACTAGGATCGATTTTGAAGGAAACAAAGATTTCGATTTTTTCCACGAAGTAATTTCAAAGTCTTTCTTACTTTCTTCTGACCAAGCGCATGGTGTCCATCCAAACTATGGAGAGGCTTATGAATCTCAAAATCGCCCTCAAATTAACTTGGGTCCCGTGATCAAGGTCAATGCTAACCAAAGGTATGCAACTAACTCACCAGGAGTTGTATTGTTGAAAAAGGTTGCTGATAGAGCTAAAGTACCGCTTCAATTGTTTGTCGTTAGAAATGATTCCCCTTGCGGTTCTACTATCGGTCCGTTGTTGAGTTCAAAGTTGGGTATTAGAACATTGGATCTTGGAAACCCGCAATTGTCTATGCATTCAATCAGAGAGACTGGGGGTGCCTATGACATCATTAAACTTAATGATTTATTCAAGTCGTTTTTTGAAAACTATATTGATTTGGAAGAGAAAATCTTATGTGATCACCTTTAGTGGGAGAACATTTTCAGAAGAGTAACCAATGACATTCCCAGGAGGATCATAACTGCAAATGATGTAAAGTACATCGTTTGGGCATCGTTTATACGCACATCCAACAGAATCGACATTGTTCCAAACCATGGCTGTGAAATGATTGTAGACATCCTCGGTTCCGTAAACATATGTCTTTCCCTCATCGTACCAAGCATCGATAGCTCCCTCAGGCGGGTATCCATAAGCCAAATTTTCCCCATATTTACCATACGAGTGCTCTAGAATTCCCGAGCAGTTGTAGTATTGTGAGTAATTGGCAGCGTATTCGAATGTTTCAGTTGACCAGCGTAGCTTCTTTGTCCCATGCAAGGCTCTTTTCTCGTTATGTTTGTCAAGCATAAGGTAGGAAAACGTAGTGTTGAGCTCGAATGGACCCATATACATGTCAATTTCAATTGTATAATATCTGGAGGAAGTGTGGGGGATATAAAGCACCAACTCCTCAACAATAACACTTGCGGTCGCGAAACTAAGAAACGATAGTAAACAGAAAAACATTGATAAATGATTATAGATACTTTTTTCACCAGTTTTACTTTGGTCTACATTTGTTTGGGTTTATATAAACCACTTGAAACATTTTGGTTGCAAATATCGAACTGTAAAAAAGCAAAAAAGAAAAAAAATACAAAAAAAAAAAAAAGATAAATCTACTTGATTAAAGTTAACACCAACTCTAACTATTCTAAAGAAAATTATCAGCAAAGTTATGCTTAAACTTGGCCCACCCTTTCAAAGACTTGGCGTGTTGTTCATTCTCAATCTCTTCTTGTGTTTCGATATATCGATCAGTGTCAAAATCCATGTCAGCTGCACGAACAAATCTATCTTTACCTCGCTTTATAATGAGCCACCAAAATAGGAAACAAATTGGAAACACACCCAATTCTAAGTAAGATTGGAAAAAATCATTGACGCTAAATGGGCTAAAAGTTGACCACCCCTGTACCAAGATGATGAACCCACCAAAAATAACCACAAACAAAGGCCCATAAGGGTATGACCAATTTTTGAATAATAATTCATGGGTTCTACCTTGCTTTGCTAAGCCTCTTCTGAAACGTAATGATACCACTCCAATTACCCACCATGAAATTAAGTTGGACAAGCCTACAATTGCTTGCAACCAAGACCACAACTCTCCAGTTCCAACAAATGCAGAAGCAAAGCACAATCCACCAATTAACCAAGTCACAATAACAGCAACATATGGAATTTGAAAACGATTGAGTGGCAAGAAAATCTTTGGAATATAGCCCTGGGTACTCAAGTTGTATGCCAATCTCGAACCAGCAAACAACGCATGATTTCCGGCCGACAACACCGACAAAAGAACAACAGCATTCATATATGAACCAGCAGATTTGGTACCAACTTGTTGAAACACAATTGTGAATGGTGATACTGCAACAGTCTTTGTCAGTAAATTAGGGTAATCATAAGGTACATTCATACCAATGAAGAATGCAGTAAACACATAAAAAATAATGATTCTTATGAACGTTGCCTTAACAGTTTTTGGAATTGTTTTGTTTGGGTTCTTGGTTTCACCAGCAGTTAATGAAACAGATTCCAAACCACCAAATGCATACGCCGCCGACACAAACAATGAACTGAATCCTCTAAATCCATTGACAAATGGTGCATCCTTGTAACTCCAGTATCTGAATCCGATATATTCATGCATTTGATTCTTTCCAGCATTGCATATAATACTGACAATGAAAAAGATAATGATGGTGACCACTTTGAGAAGGGCCAACCAATATTCTGCTTCTGCGTATGCTCTTACATGAATGACATTTAAAAAGAGCAAAAACACCCAAAAAATGATTGAGATGACATACCAATGGAAATCAGTCCAATACTGAACCACTAGCTGTAGTGCAGTTAAGTCAGCAGCAACACTGCAACAATCGTTGAACCAATAGTTGATCAATATCGCAAATCCTAGCGAATCGCTTCCAAATCTTTTGGCGTATGTTGTGAAAGACCCACTTACAGGGTATTGAGCAGACATTTCACCAAGACATAGCATCATGAAAAATACCACTACCCCAATAATCATATAGTTCAATAGTAAACTCAATGGACCACCAGTAGCCAACATTTTACCTGTACCAAGATACAACCCAGTTCCTATAACCCCGGCAATGGTAATCATATTGATGACTCTTGGACTTAGGCTTCGATTCAAATTTTCAGTGTGGTGGATCAGATGTACGGATACTGAGTCCGTTTCTGGAACTCCTGCCTCTAGTTCATATTCGAGTGGTTGCTTTTTATCGAAGTTTTGGCTATGTCGAGAGGATGACATTATACTTGCCGACGATGATGGTAACATGATGTTTAACAATTCCAAGGATGGATATCGAGTGACTTAAATATATAATTTTGTAGTATTGGTTATGTTTGACGCCTGACTTTGGAAATTTCAGGTACAGTAATACATACAATTAGTTTAATTAGATTATTTGCTGTCGTAAAATTGCCGTAATGTAGAATACAATAATCCACAGTTGTAGCCACAGTTTTAATCTTTTCGGTTATTTACTCCTAGTTTTTTGCAATTGAATTTCAAGTTGGCGTGTGTGTGTGTGTGTGTGTGGTGGCAATAAGGGTATAAGGCGTCTAATTTTATGGTTATGAGCAGTATTAACGGATATGTGCCTTCGTGGTGCGTTCAGGAATGAGTCTTGGTAAAAATTTGCAGCAATTGTGTTACGACTTGGTGAAAGAAAGACAAGAATCTGTTGAAGATTGGGAAAAGGAAAAGTAATTGCTATTGTTTCAAAAAGGCATCTCCCTCTTTTAGGAGAAATCGGGAGGGTTTCAATCACATCTTAACAATGAAACGGATTATTTACTGGTAACACAAATCGGTCCCATTTTTTTGATTACAAATGCCATCACTTTTTCAAGTTTGTATGCGGCGAAATCAAACATTTTTTTTTTTTTGTTTAATCTCGCGTGCAGATATGCTTTTCGTTATTTCACGTGCATTCGCACATTAAAGTCCGTAACAGCGCACACTCGCAGTTCAATCACATTAGGAAATCATTTCATAACCATGTGAATAGAAATGGAAACGTCATAATAAACGATTCTTCAATGGTTTTGCTTACCTCCACAATAAGAAAGCCCCGGCATAATGCTGCATCATAAGATGATCGGGATGTCCCAATTGGTTAAAGTCCGGCTGCTCGGTAATAACTTTGTGTAATCCTTAAACTGACGTTTGGAAACAACACCATTTGACAAAAGCATTTGAATCTTATTGTGTTTCTTAGCGTCTCATACTCGATCTATCTTTTTAGTGGGGAAAAATATTGTGAGACCAAAAGAAACAAACAAACAGAAAAACAAAAAAACAGAATAACCAAATTAGATCTGTATCAATATTCTCAAAAGTCCCGCTTTGATGTCTCCGACAATCATGACAGAAAAGACACCACGGCCCAAAGGTCGTCCAAGGATACTACCGGTTATGCAAAGAAAGAAAGTGTCGCGTGCTTGTGATACATGTAAGAAACGGAAAATGAAGGTATGTAATTACTTACTCGATTTTTTTTTTTCCCCACACAAAACATGAAAGGACCGTTGTACTAACATTATTGTGATTAGTGTGATGGACTAACTCCCTGTCAATATTGCCAAACAAAGGCTCTCGAGTGTGTGTACTCCAAAATCGATGGACGCTCACTCAAAGCTAAAGCTTATCTGGAAAAAATGAAGTTAAACTCCAGCATTGACCGTGATAACTCACAATCGAATGGCTTCCCCTCAATAAATACCTCGAGTGACAAGGATGAATTGGAGCCGGAAATACCTTCACTTACCCATTCACCAAATCAATATCTTGCATCTGCTCCAACCAAAGTGACCACGAAAACATCGCTGCCGCCGTTGTCCTTGAGCATTATTTGTGAAAACTTGCAAACGGCACTTACAAGTGGCGCTGTACCCTCTTCCGCAGCTAAGGACCAAGAGTCGAAAGAAGGTCTTCCCAATTTGAATGGTGCATACACGAGGCTCTTGACTACGAAAACAGGCAATTTAAGATTTTTTGGTGAGAGTAGCGCCCTTTCCCTTTTAGGTGAGTGCAGAAGTTTATTTAGGGCTGTATCAGGGTCAAGTCGGTTTACTGATGATCCCGTTCAACAATTCATTACTGACGAGAGTGTTGATTACCGTAATCTTCCTGTTCCAGTTCAACTTCCCACAAAAGCTGATGCATTCATTTTGATTGATTTATTCAAAACCAACATTAACGATACATTTTACATCTTCAACATGAAGTATTTCAACAAGAATATATTTGAGCAAATTTATCGAGATCCTGTCAACTGCAGTACAAAAAAATTGTGTTTGCTATATAATGTCTTTGCTATTGGGAGACTATTTAGCGAGAGCTCGCGTCATCTCTGTCTTAACCTCCCAACACTGGAGGTGTTTTTCAATCTGGCGCAAGTACTACTACGAAGTAATGTATTTGACGGCAAGATATGGATGTGTGAGGTTTATTTTCTCGAATATTTCTATTTCCAATCATGTTGCAATAGATCAAATGCTTGGATACAGTTGGGAAGTGCAATAAGAATAGCACAAGCGTTGGGTTTACATCGTCGTTGCATAAATGCTAGGATAACAAATCAAGAGATATTGAATCACAGAAGAAGGTTGTGGAGAAGTCTCTATGTGTGTGATTGTGTCAGTAGTGTCAACCTAGGGCGTCCCTTGATGGTGAACGACTATGACTATGATGATGCTGATAGCGAAATTGATACTGAAAATCTTGACGAGGTTGAAAAAATTAGAGTTTTGGCGCAAAAAGCTACTTCTGATAGTGCTGCGATCAATGCCAAGATTGTGGAAAACATTTTCAAGGATGGTGTGGTGAACATAAAAAGAGCACACCTTTTGGCATTACAGTTGAAGATTTGGTCGGTACAATTACCAAAGGAATTGCAATTGAGCGCAGCAATGGAGAGTCAAATGGAGTCAGGGACCGATCCAAATAACTACTTGTATGTGTTTGTCCATATCGGACAATTGTACGGGATTATGACGCTCACGAGACCGTTTTTGGTTTACGTGGTAACGCGAAAGCTCAAACCAGAAACAAAACAACAAGTTAAGGATGAACAAAGTTTGATGAATTTTTGCAAAGCGTGTATTAAGGCAAGCTTTTTGGTGATTAAGCTTTTGAAATTCTTTGTCACACACAATCCACACAGGAAGGAAGTGTTTACAATCCAGTCCGCATGTTTCTTTGCTTCAATAATTTTGGGTTTCACTTTATTGGAGCAACGGAAATCGACCAAGCCTGACCTTCATTATATATCAGTGTTGCAGGATACATTACTCGATGGGTACAACATCCTAAATAATTATGCCGATTTCAATATTACATGCAAAAGATGGGCAATGAATTTACAAAACATGATGAATCATTTAAAACAATTTGAACCTGCATCAGCAAGGAATAGCCAGTCACCACAAGTACATTCTGAAGGTGATCCAGAACCCTTTAATGATGAATTGGTCAGTTGGGGAATTGACAACAGGGCGTTAGAAGAAGTGCTCAACTTTCAACAGTATTTTGTCCCTACCACTACATCTAAAGAACTTGATGATATATTGAATGGTAGTCCCGACAATAATTACATAAAAAGCAACATTGCTGAAGCCAGCGATTTTTTGGATGCATTCCGATATGACAATCGAGAACATGTCATTTTTGGCGAACGAGAGTAGAGATGCAAAAAACACAGAATCGCAATGGGGCCCGCTTGGAGCTGATCTGATATCGCTATGAAAGATATTAGTATTTATCGATCGTGCGCGAAACAATTTTTACATCCCATATCCTTATGCTTAATAATAATAAGCCTTTCGATTTGTAGTGTTACTCTTGGTCTCGATTCAAACGATGCTGACATAAAAACTCTATCTTCTGTTTTTTTTTTTTTTTTTTTCTCTTTATTTCGGCGAAGTGTTGCGACCACCGTATTTTGTTTTGACGCGCGTGATTTTATCTTTTGAATCAAGAAAATAGGGGCAAAAACGGGATCGGACACTTTTAGAGCGTTTACCAGAGTCGTCCGCATACAACAGGTGATGTGGGAGAAACGTAGAATAAGATAAGCCAAGAGAAATTACGCGCAATGTAAAAATCGTTCACTTCAAAGGAGTACTCTACTGAGCTATATCATAGCTACCTCTATATTGGAGTACTTTCTTAGTTAACATACTATGATCATCCCGGATTTAAGGTCTGACAACAAAGAAAACGGCAACACAATTCCAGAACGGGAAAGCAATTGTCAGAAAAAGAAAAAAAGAAATGTTTCAATCCTGCATATTAAAATGCACCATCAATAGGTGAAAGAGAGAGAAAAAAAAAACAAACAGAAACAGAAAGCAGAATGACCTAGTTAAGTTGTATATATTTTATATTAATAGGGTGATTTACTCTTTACCATTATCACCACTCGTACTACTACTGACCTTTACTTTATCAGATTACATTCACTCATTACTACTACTACCACTTCCGCCATCACTACCACCACCACCCACTAAATCTTCCAAATGAATGCGTTCAAAGTGCCACTGAACTTCTCTCTGATGCTTTCAGAGCCATCATATTATTCAACCAACAATCTTACCTTGACCAAGAAACCAGACTTGATTTCTGGTATACCTGATGGAATTACAGCTTTAATTGCACCAATAGTTGCATATTGGTCATACTCGATGTTTTTCCATGTAATTGATGTTTACGAATTGGCAGAGAAATATAGAATTCACCCTAGTGAAGATGAATTGAAGAGAAACAAAGTCACTTTACACGAAGTTGTTAGAGATGTCATATTACAACATATCATTCAAACTATTGTTGGTCTTGTTGTTTTCTACTTTGACCCCACTCCAATGACGGGGTATGAATATTATACAATGTGGCAACTTAAACACCACTACTTGCCCAGTTTTGTACCAGACGTGGTGGTATACTATGGATACATGTATGGATGGTCACTTTTAAGGTTGTGTATTGCAATTACAATTATTGATACTTGGCAATTTTGGCTTCATCGTCTCATGCATGTGAACAAGACTTTGTACAGACGGTTCCACTCGCGTCATCATAGATTATATGTGCCATATGCATTTGGGGCCTTGTACAATGATCCACTTGAAGGGTTTTTGTTGGATACTTTGGGAACTGGTGTTGCATCGTTGACAACTGGGTTAAGTCCTAGAGAATGTATTATTTTGTATACGTTTGCTACATTGAAAACCGTTGATGATCATTGTGGGTATAAATTACCATGGGATATTTTTCAAATAATATTTCCAAATAACTCAGTCTACCATGACATTCATCACCAAATTTGGGGTATCAAAAACAATTTTTCTCAACCATTTTTCACCTTCTGGGATTCATTAAATAAGACACAATATCAGTTTGTTGAAGAGTACAAAGAATTGCAGAACCACATTACTTTGGAGAAATACAAGGAGTTTTTGGCCAAGAAACAAAGAAAAGGTCCTGCAAGTAAGCAAGAGAAGGAGAATTATTGTGAGGAAATTGAGCTAACGAAGGAGACAGTTGAGGAGAATAAAAAGACCATTTGAAAAAAAAAGGGCAGGACGAGTTTCATTCTCATTTGACTTTTATAATCTTAATAATATCTTAATTAGTAACGACTTTTAATAGCATAGACTTAAAATTTTGCATTGTATATTTGGTGGGCTGTAATAACGCGCGTGAAACCGAAATCAAAAGCAAAAAATGACTACATCTAGTCTCTTTAGACAACACAATTTTCAACTATGTCCAAAAAATCCACAGGCGATGACATATGGAAAGGGAGTGTGGAAAAGATAGTATGTGGGTTTTAGCGAAGTAGTCTTACATGACCGGTACTAACGTAGTTACAGAATTCAGAGTTGTTTACATTGACATACGGATCACTTGTTGCTCAATTATGTCGAGATTTTGATAACAACTACCATGAGGTCAATAACCAACTTGACAAGATGGGATTCAATATAGGCTGTAGACTAATCGAAGAGTTTCTTGCCAAAACCGGTATCAAACGGTGCTCATCATTCAAAGAGACTGCCGACGTCATATCCAAACTAGGATTCAAATTGTTTCTCAACATTCAACCACAAGTTGAAAATTGGTCCAATGAGAACAAGATTTGCAGTTTGATAATACCTGAACCCAACCCATTGACTGAATTTGTTGAGTTGCCAGTATCTACTGATTCAAAAATCACTAAAGAGTTGTGGTATTCACAAATATTGTGTGGCGTACTTCGAGGTGCGTTACAAATGGTTCAATTGGATTGTGACGCCTATTTTGTAAAAGATGTGTTACGTGGTGACGAAAGGACAGAGATGAAGTTGAAGTTGAATAAGGTTTTGAAAGATGAAGTTCCGGCAGGGGAAGATTAAAGAGAATAGAGGATAGGGGAGCAAGGAGTAGGCATAGGATATTTGGGGGCTTCTAGAAAGCACATAGGTATAAATCACATAAAGTGCATTGTATCCTCTTTTATTAAACCTTGGTTTTTGCAGATTTGAGATCATTAAAAATGCATAATCTACCAATTTCTTCTGATTCCACTAAAGTATCCTCATTACAATTTCTAAGGAGAGCCGACCAAGGTCGGGGTCTGGCAATCATAACTGTCGCTCTATTTGTTGCCTCATTGCATCGGTGATCCGAGCTTGGGCGAGCCCTAGAAACTTTCCATTGTCAAATTTCCTACAACTTTTTGACGATCTTATTTGAGAGGACCAAACCAATTAAGACCAGTAGCACTAAAAGGTATACGAATACAATCAACAGGATTGTTTCTACGAAGCAGCCATAAGGCTTTAAGGCTCCACAAGAGGAGCATCTTGACGTTGCTGACATTTCTGACTCTGAATCGGTATAAGATGTTGCTTCATCAGTTTCTTCATCTCGGCGAGTATTATATCTTTTATAGACGTGGCTTGGGAAGCAGATGTATGTGGTTGAATCGAATGCCTTGTTGAAAGGAGGGTCCAACTCAGCTCTTCGGTCGTCGATGTTCCTTTAAAGTGGTTGTACGTCGGACTCTCCAGCTTCTACTTGATGATTTAAAGAACCGTATTTATTGTCAACAAAGTCAATTGCACCAGCTTGTTTAATGATTTGGGCACTAGACCGTTGAGATAACATCAATGCAAGGATGTAAATACCAGCAAGCATTTTGAACAACTCTACCTAACAAGACGTCCGATTGTAAATCCCTAAATAAAGAATGTGGCTTTTTTAGAAGTGCCGTTCGTTGGTGGATGCAAGCAATGATTGTGAAGAGCCCCCCCCTGAAGTTCATAGCTTATCCCTTGCGTCCCCTTTCAATTCAGTTTGGGATTTATCAGCACAAAGCTGTATCATGCTGAGTTGTGTAACACCCAAAAATTTCTGGTGCACATCAGTGTATATCATTCTGAATTGATCTCTTTTGATAGCCATTCAACATAGTGCTGGCTCCTCTGCCAGCGTTACGGATATCGAGTGTTTTATCCTTCCATATACTGTCTTGGGAATTAGCTGTCACTATGTACTGCATACATTGGCAAGAAGTTGATCTTTCGCAAACTCTGCCCACAAAATTCTCTTCTTGGTGGCGTCAACTGATTCAGAGTTTCCTCGAAGTCGTCTCATGTAGCAGCTTCTTGCATTGATTACCCATCTCGGAGTGAATTTTTTTCGGTTTTGTGTATGAAATAATTTACGAGGATTTTGAGGACAACTTTTTTTATTGTTGCTCCTGTTATCACATGTCCATCAACATTCTGCATAAAGTGAGGGGATAAGTTGAGGACTTACCTAATTACTTTTCATTCTTTAAATATAGTAATTGAGTTGTCTTACAGTGCTTCTTTAAAGGTACATATCGCAATACACCGATTAAGCAAACCCTTGTCAAAGATATATCATGGGCAAAGAGAATCAACCACTCGAATTCAGAACAAAACAAGGCAATTCCTTACCCCACAAAGCCAAGTCAAGGCCAGCTTCATACTATATCATCCTAATCGTCAAACTATTATCGTATGATTTAGTATTATGGTTTTTCAATTTAGTCATCCACACATTCTTTCGTGATGTTCAATCACGAGGAAGTTTCAACATCCCCCAAAGAGGACCAGTGATATTTGTGATTGCTCCTCACCATAACCAATTCGTTGATGGTTTGGTAGTTATGGCCAAAGTCAAGGAGCACCTGGGTCGACGTATTGCCTTCTTAATTGCACAAAAGTCGTATAATAGAAGGATCATTGGCGAAGCTGCCAAACTATGTAGCGCAATTCCAGTCGAAAGAGCCCAAGATTTGTTGAAAAAGGGTACGGGCAAGATATTTGTTGACAAGGAGGATGATCGAGTTATTCGAGGCTCAGGCACTAAGTTTACTAGTGAATGTCAAGTAAAGGGCTTGATCGGGTTACCCAATTCGTTAGGTAATTCTTCAATACAGGAAATATTTGATGACGAGAAACTTTTACTAAAGAAACCATTCACCTCCCCGAGGGAAGAGATTCAACAAAGAATTGATGAGAAATTGCACGATGGTACTGAATTCAAAATTGCACCCCACATTGACAATCACATTGTTTTCCAGAATGTATTCACCCATTTGAATGATGGGAAAGTGTTGGGTATTTTTCCCGAAGGGGGTTCTCATGATCGTCCTGATTTATTGCCATTGAAACCAGGTGTTGCAATTATGGCATTGGGTGCTATAGCACAGCAAATTGAAGCAATAAAAAATGGTAAATCGGAACATGAAGAGGTGGTGCCAGTTAGCATCGTCCCCGTTGGGTTGAGTTACTTTCACCCACACAAGTTTAGATCAAGAGTTGTCATTGAGTTTGGGAAACCAATTGTTGTGGACGAACAAATGGCTGAACAATATGAGATGAATTCAAGAGAGGCAGTGGATAAGTTGTTAAAGACTATTACTCTCGGATTGAAGGAAGTTACCATGACATGCAACGACTATGAAACTTTGATGGTGTTACAGGCTGCTCGAAGATTGTACACCTCTGGAAATCGTGACAATATTCCACTCCCCATGGTGATTGAAATGAATAGAAGACTAATCAAAGGGTACGAGAAATACAAAGATCAACCAGACGTCAAGGAACTAAAAGAAGCGGTATTGGACTATAACAAGAAATTGAGGGCATTGAATTTACATGATCATCAAGTTGAATCTTTGGACCGTTCAAATAGACTTGTCAATTTTTGGCGCTTTGTAACCAGATTTTTCAAGTTTTCATTATTTATGGGTCTCAGTTTACCAGGTATATTTTTATTCAGTCCTGTATTTATAATTTCTCGCAGGATTTCAAGAAAGAAGGCAAAAGAGGCGTTGGCGGCATCGGTGGTGAAAATAAAAGCCAAGGATGTTTTGAGTACGTGGAAGATTCTTGTGGCCATGGTGTTGGCGCCAATGTTGTACATTTTCTGGTCGGTTATCGGTACAATTTTCATCGTCAAGTCTAAAGTGTTGGGTGATTACCAACCTTCAATTTGGATAATCTTTATCTACTTTTATGGCTGGGCAGTATTGACAACTTATGCTTCTTTGAGAATGGGGGAGATTGGTATTGATTACTACAAATCTCTCGCACCATTATTTCTTTCAATGTTGAGTATCAGTGAAGATAGGTTTCAAATTGAGAAATTGAAACAAACCAGGGAGGAGCTACGCGAAAGAGTGAATTTGTTCTGTAACAAATTTGGTCCAGGAATGTTTGATGATTTTGAACAATTTTACAAACAGTACAATGGTCCCACCGATGAAGAAGAGTTTGATCTTATCACTCTTCAAAAACAACAAGCACAGACTCAATTCAGCAAGTTACAAAGACAAACTAGTGCTTCATCTTTGGATTTCAATTTGCTGAATTTGTCTGATATTCCTATTTTCGCAGCAGCAGACTTGGAACAAGCTAATGACGTGAATCTTACAAAGGAGTCAGAAGAGATTGAAAGGGAGGAGGAACTGAGAGAGCGCCATAGTGGAACAAATGACGAAACAGTTGAAGAATTGAACCGTGAAACAGAATCTACCGATGGTCCCAAAATGAGAGTAAGAAAAGCAATGAAGGAAAAGTATTCGAATTTGGAGTAGGGTTAGGTAAAATACCGAAAAGGTTGGCATGAATGATGATTGTAATAATGCAACTGTATGCTCTCTCTAAATCGAAACTACGCCTTCGAAGCTTTCCTGTGTTTTATTCATTGCAAGGCTTTCTCTCCTCTCCTCGTGGGTTGCAAAAGAGCAATGAAATGGTTTCGTTTGTGTTTCACAATCTCACTATTTTTCGCCTGTTTAGGAAAAATATAGATTGCAAGGGGAGATGGAAAAAAAAAAAACATCCAGCACGAAAAAAACAAAAAAAGCAGAAAACAATGCGATTTGCGGTGTGAGAAAACAAAAGGATTCGTGCTCCCCAGGGGGAGGCGTTGCTCTTTTTTTTTTTTTTTGGCGCGACCTTAATGAAACGTGAGTTCCAATCGCACTATTGTTCTAGATTTGCACACAATGAAGGCACCAAAGAGAAAAATTATTTCCTAATTTGGGAGGCAGTGTTGCAACCGGGGCAAAGTAGACAATTATATATATTGATACAAATAACTTCAAAAAGTAATGATGAAGTAGCTGACTATATCACATTAAGCTACTACCCACATCCAATTCTTACATACAATTGACAACTATGCACTCAACCATATTTTTCATCCTACCATTAGTTTTATCAACCATAATTCCAGCAAATCTCGATTTGAAAGCCAAAACAGTTGGTGCTGGTACACAAGCTGCAGAAACCAAACGAGATGTACAAACTGCTCAATCCAATGATGCAAACAACGTATACCACAGCAAGCGTGAGTTTAAATCGGTGGTGTTGGGTGATGTGAAGAACAAAGTTGTTAGGGATTCAATCAATGCAAATGAGTTGATATAACAGCATACAAAAAAGAGGCCGAACAAATCATCCACTTAATTTGGAGGGTATATTTGGCTTTTACGAAGATGATGAAAAAGGAATGGCTCGGTATGAGCTAGAAATAATTATTGAATTTGGGTATATACATGTCATGGGTTGATTTGTTTTATAGAGATAAGTACAGGTTACGTTTTGAAATTACTACCTCTTTTCGACATTACTCTTTTTTAATGATCCCCAATTCCGATGGTTGCGAAATCAATGACTGGTGGGTGGACAAGCATGAGATTGTATTGGAATGTGAGAGTGTGTCACACGACATTGATATTTTTATTTTTTGCGACAATCAAATGAGACAATTTAAGAAAAAGAAATTTAGAGTCAGTCTTTCTGTGTTTCTGTGTATGTGGGTTTCTTTTTCTTTTGTGTAGTGACTCTCTCTCTCTCTCTCTCTCTCTCTCTCATTTTTGCTCACTTTGCCACCCACGCTACCCATCCGCTACTATCGTAATATAACTACTACATTTCAACAACTAATATCCCGCTTGATATCCTCCCACTCATCTTTTTTTACCCAAATACACCCATTTACAATACATTAATATATATACCCCTTATTTCGATTCAAATACGAGTACTCCACTACCAACACAGCAACCTCCTTTTTATCACAAATGAAAGTCACAATCAGATTATCCACTGAATCATCGTTCCAAGTCACCATCCCCGACAACTCAACAGTCGAAGATTTGAGAAACAGCGTTAAAGTTGCATCACCATCCCCACTCCCCAAAGATTTCAAGTTGATATTTAATGGGCAGAAACTACAACCACACAACGAACCGTTGTCGTCATTGGACATGAAACCAGAGAATGAGTCCATACAAGTTATATTGATGGCACAAAGCACAGACACTCCACCAATATCGCCGCAAGTTTCGTCCAACAACCTCGCATCGATCACTTCTACGTCTTCGTCCTCCACCACTTCCACCGCAATCAAAAAGACCAAGAAAAAGAACAAGTGTTCTTTCAAATCATGCAATTCCGCACCTTTGAGAATGGTTGGCACTTGCTCCCATTGTCAAGGTAAATTTTGTGCCAAACATAGATTATTGGAGGACCATATGTGCATTGGTCTTCAGTATTGCAAGGATGACGCACACGAGTCAAATGCTATGAAGTTGCAAAATGAAAGTACAATTGCAAGTAGGGTTTAGTCGGGGTTGCAATGCGGGTCTATGTGTGTGTAGTTACGATTAACCTAGCTTATCCGGTATAGAGAGTAGTTTTTTAATCATACGAAGTTTATCATGAAAAATTGTAGTGAATAATTTCAAATTGTTATTACCCTAGATACTTTTTACTGATTCGCCAAGAGATTCTCCAACACATCTTGATACTTCCCATTGGTGGCGTTGTTTGCTTTCTTTAAAATTGTCTCTGCCTCATCATACAACTGCTCCTGCTCTTTTGAATCCAATTCATATAAATTTCCCAACGTGATCATTGCCTCAGCTATATTCACCCAAGATTCAGGCTCTTCTTTGTCCTCGGCTTTCTTTAAATGACCCAATGCCTTGTGTATGAGATCTTTGGCAATGTCTTGCGCTTGATATAAAGTTAAACCTTCCAACTCTTCCAAGCCTGCATAGTCCTCGTCGTATTTCAATGTAGTGTATACATTGGTTGGAATTTCTGATTCCTGCAAGTACGATTGTCCCAATCTTTGGTTCACTTCTCTGATCAAAGACTCAGAGGGGGATTCTACTTTATTTAAGTTTTCGAGGTATTTGATTGTATGATCTCTCCACCATTGATTGTACTCATCAGTGTTTTTGATTGGATATAATGGGTGAGTCTCCTCTAATTCAACCCCACCATCATCATCATCATCATCGACTTCATCATCGAAGTGTCTGCCATCTTTATCATCTTTTCTCTCATTTTTTCCATCTACTTCTGTCTCTTCATCGTCGTTGTCACCCGCTTCATCTTTGCCAAAATTATCAACAATATCTAACAAGTCATCCACTGCTTCCAAAATGTCAAAATATTCATCATTATTGAAGGCATCAAATGTTGATAAATCACTTGCCTTCTGTTCTGCCAGCTCATACACTTTCAATGCATTGTCCAACAATTCCTTGACATTAGCCTCATCTTTCTCACTACTCAATTTTAATTGCGATACAAATTGCAAAACAATTTGATTTATTAAAATTTTGGAACGAGTAAGCAACAATTCAACATCACCAGGGTATTTCTCTAACCCAGTTTCAATTCTTTCCAAACTAGCACCGAAATATTCCTTGATTTGCTTAACATCGTCGATGTGGAAGTTGGCGAGTTCGCTCAAAGCGATTGAGTAAATTTTGTAAAAAGTGGGTGGTAATGCAGCACCCTCTTCTTGATTACGCAACAATCTGTCACACTCGTGAATAATACCATTGACTATTAGCTCATTATCACGATCCGAGTTTATATATGCTTTGTAAAGACCTTTCAATTGGGAGATTTCATCATCAGCATCAACTTCTTCAGGTAGCTCCACTGTCAATTGATTTGTTGAATCTTCAGATGAACTTTTATCGTTGGTATTTGGCTCGCTTTCAAGTTTCTGTTTCTTTGCTTTGGCTGCTTTGCCCAATCCCAATGTACGTTTAGCCATTTTTTTGTTTTGGTGACTCTTGTAGGTTGTCAGTATAACGCTTCCTTTGAAAAGGGTCAAAATCATCCCATTCTAGCGATGAGAAAGTCACCTATATGCAGGATATATTGCTTACATAAGAAATAACCTTATATCACATAATACCTATGTAAGCGCAGCTTTTCAAATTGCGTAATATCACACTTTCTTTACTAAGAGAAATAAAAAATCTCGATTACGTAATGAAAATTTTAGATAAAACATCAAGAGGAACAGGGTTTGATGAATTGAAAAGTTTTTGCAACTAATAATACAGTAAGGAGCAACTCGTCAAAGCTGTCCACGATTAACATGACTAATCTATTAGCATCGTTAAATACTCGAGGAGAAAAAATACTATTAGTTGGTTACTCCAATGTGACCAACCTACGAATCAACTCAATAATAGAGTCAAATGCATACCCCATACTTTTGATTCCAGAAGAATTTGATCTACCTTCGAGCGTTAAGCAACAAGCATCTAATGGCAAGCTCCAGGTTATTAATGACTCAGACTATGCATCTAATATTGAATACTATTTAAGAAATATTGGTCGCAATGAGGTGGACAACATTATTGATCGAGTATTTGTTACTCTTCCACAGCATCAGAGGGATTTGAAGGAAGGAATTTTCAGAAAGTGTCAACGATTGAGGATACCTATAAACATAACTGACTCACCAGAATTTTGCACATTCACACTATTATCATCCTACAATCAAGGTGACTTTCAACTTGGAGTAACAACAAATGGAAAGGGGTGCAAATTAGCATCAAGGTTAAAGAGGGAAATTGTGCATAAGTTGCCAGGAGACATAGATGCTATCTGTGACAAAGTTGGTGAACTACGTCGACAAATTCAACTCGAGGATGAAGTGAGTTTCGAGATTGGAGACGACGATGATGACTCTGTAAACACACACAAATTCAACTCACTAGTACACGAATTCAATCAAACACAGGAGGAAGTCAAAGGGAGAAGAAACCGATGGCTTTCACAGATTGTCGAATACTATCCATTATCGAAATTAGCTACATTATCCATTGAAGATTTACGATTTGCTTATGACAAACACAAGCGCAATGATAACAAACAAAGGATTGATGTGGACCTGATCCCAAAGAGTGGTAAAATTGCCCTAGTTGGAAGTGGACCAGGCTCCGTTGCATTATTAACTTTGGGCGCATTGCAAACTATCCACCAAGCTGATTTGATTTTAGCTGATAAATTAGTCCCACAAGAAGTCCTTGATTTAATTCCGAAAAACCATGGCCCAGAATTGTTTATTGCTCGTAAGTTTCCTGGAAATGCGGAGCGTGCACAAGAGGAACTTTTGACAATGGGGTTAGAGGCTCTTGAAAAGGGAAAGTTTGTGTTGCGGTTGAAACAGGGAGATCCGTATATTTTTGGACGTGGTGGGGAGGAGTACAACTATTTTGCTCAACACGGGTACGAACCTATTGTGATCCCGGGAATATCATCAGCATTGGCAGCACCAGTAGTTGCAGGTATACCAATGACTCATCGAGATGTTGCTGATCAAGTGTTAATTTGTACTGGTACTGGTAGAAAGGGAGCCGTGCCAAATCTACCTTCGTTTGACCCTAGTCGAACTACAATTTTCCTTATGGCGTTACACAGGATCGTTGACCTAGTCCCAGTATTGGTCAAGGAAAAGGGATGGTCACCTAATTTACCTGTGGCAATTGTTGAACGTGCAACTTGTCCTGATCAACGAGTGATTCGCACAACGTTGGAGAAGCTTGGAGACGTGGTAGAGCTGTGTGGGTCGAGACCACCTGGCTTATTAGTGACAGGGTATGCATGTGAAGTGATTCACAAGAACCCAACTTTAAAAAATTGGTTGGTATCAGAAGGCTTCCAATATAATTTTGACAATTCAAAAATTTCTGTAGTATAGTTGATAGAGTAATTTATAGAGCTCTGCATATTCATTTCATTTAATTTATATCTAACAATGCAAACATCCATAAAGCCATAAACCTCGAGACCAAGTCGTTGGCAAATTCCCCCGGGTCAACCATTAAATTGAAAACTGAAGCCACGCGTGTACTAATATCCCTTCTGAATTTTCTAAACTTCGGCTTACTGATATATTTGTGCAATTTTTCAACTTGTTCAATAATCTTTGAATCAGCAAAAAGACTCAAGCAAAAAGGTTCGACCAAATCTATTTCGAATGGAGAACCAACAATGAATTGATTGCTTTGTTGTATAATGAATCCAATAACCTCATTACTAAACATCAATGTATTATTCCACGCTTCAGCAACTTCAATCACAAGCCTCACCAACTTCTGAACCAGGAGAACAATGCGCAGCCTGATTTTGGTTGCAAATTCAATGAATTGGACATCATCACATTGCTTCAAGTATTTCGATGGATTAGTTTTACCATAATATACTTGTAAAGCAAGAATATTGACTCTAGTGGTGAGATGAGCATTAAATGGAGGAAGACGGGTGCCAGTAGCATTGTTTGAAAAAATGTCTAGATCTTGACTAACAGTTCGTTTTAACCCAAACTCGTCCTCTTTGTAGTCCTCTGGGGCATCAAAATATACACTTTGTGGAGGGGTGAATAAATTCCTTAATCTTGCAATCATGGTGGGGATTGTGTCTTGTAAATTAAAGCATGCACAACAGGACGGTTGATGGCCATTACAAGGATTCGGAGCTCTATTTATACCGTTTTGACTCAACAATTGGAAGACGGGAGTTTTACCAAACAATAGCTCCAATAAAAGCGCAGTTGCTTTATTGTTGCAAAATCAGATTTCCGCGCACCTTTAATTCTCGGCGGAATATCTATTCTAAAAATAGACAAGGCTTTTGAAAAATTGATATTGGCAAATCCCGAAACAGGATTCTAAAAATAAACCATTGAGTTTTGCTCTTTATTGCGACCGTTGGTTGACCTATGTTCCAAAATATGGAGGTGTTGTTTTTTATGAAGAAAGCTTGGCGTGTGGTCCTCTCAACTCCGAGACCACTATTGTTGAGAGCTTTCCTTGAAGTGTCAGCTGAGTGAGGATATCGTACAAAGACGATTTTGTTCTTATTTCCTCGTAAAATTGTTATTTTCGTGTGGTTTGAGACATCGATGGCTGTGCTAAGATTTGTACTAAGACTATGCCAGCTTGAAAAATAGGAGAATTAGTTGACACAATTCTTGATTTCTGTTACACCCGTGTCTTTTTGAGAACACAATGGCATCACATTACAAACAGGAGTTGATCCCTATAAATATACGAAGCAAAACGACTCTGTACCTCTATCTACGCTCGTAGTTTCTGATACAGCCACACTTTCCTTATCGGGCAATTATTTGCGGCGTTTAGATTTTGCGTTATCAAACGAGATTGAGCACAATTTTTTTTTCACCAATTGGAAAATTTATACTTTATCGACAACATTTGGCCACTTCTCCGCTATATGTTGAAAAGGTATCCCACCTATAGACCTTTCACAAGATTATTTACATCCTCAATGACAACATCAAGACAATCTGATCCTGCTTCTTTGCACAACCCATACTTTAACCTCAAACCAGGACAAAAGGATATTTGGTCCTTGATTAACGAGACTGCGGCTGCAGCACAAGAAGCAAACCCAGACACCAAAATAGTTAACTTGGGGCAAGGGTTTTTTTCATATAGTCCACCAGATTTTGCTATCCAAGCTGTTGATGATGCATTGACAAAGCCACAATATAATCAGTATGCGCCTGCGAAAGGAAACCCCAATTTGTTGAAACAGGTTGCAGCACATTACTCCAAAAGCTATGGCCGTGATGTACCAGTTGATGAAGTGCAAATTACTACGGGAGCAAACGAAGGTATGTTTGCCGTATTTTTTGGGTTCTTGACTCCAGGAGATGAAGCAATTGTCTTTGAGCCATTTTTCGATCAATATATTCCAAACATTGAAATGACTGGTGCTAAGGTGAGATATGTTGAGATAAAGTATCCGAAAAAATTGGACACTAAAACCGTCAATGCCTCAGATTGGGAAATCGATTGGGATCAATTAGAAAACAGTATCAATGACAAGACAAAGTTAATTGTCATCAATACGCCTCATAATCCAATCGGTAAAGTCTTTACCAATGAGGAGTTACACAGGATTGGTGAGTTGGTGATCAAACATAATTTGATTTTGGTTAGTGACGAAGTTTACGAAAACTTGTACTTTACACCAGAGTTCCCAAGACCTGCAAATTTGAAATCCCTATCTGAATTGAAAGAGCGTACATTGACAGTTGGGTCTGCAGGTAAATCTTTTGCAGCTACAGGATGGAGAGTTGGTTATATCCAAGGACCAGCTTCATTGATCAAATATGTTGCCGCTGCTCATACGAGAATTTGCTTTTCAACCCCTCATCCATTGCAGCAAGCAGTGGCACAAGCATTTGAACAAGCAGATAAGCTCGACTATTTTACCAAAGTGAAGGACGAGTACGTGAAAAAGTATGAATTGTTCACTAAGGTGTTTGATGATTTGGGCTTACCATACACCGTATCCGAAGGTGGTTATTTCCTTTTGGTCAATTTATCCAAGTTAAAGATTCCTTCAGACTATGAATTTCCTGAAGCTATATCCAGTAGAGGAACTTTGGATTTCAAATTAGCCTATTGGTTGATTAAGGAAATTGGTGTTGTGGGGATCCCACCGACAGAGTTTTTAATTGAAGAGAGAAGACGCGGTAACGGATTAGAAAATTGTGTTCGATTCGCTGTGTGCAAAGACGATGTTGTTTTGGAAGAGGCAGTTGAGAAGTTGAAGAAGTTGAAGAACTATTTATAGATTTTACAGACCCATTACACATTTTATGTATTCTATTTCCTGATATACCGCTTGTAGCAAAACTTCATATCCCCAAAATCATCACATCCGTCTTCAATATCAGACTCTACTTCGACAAATTTTTCCAGCATTAAATCCCACAACAATTGACGCTCGTTTTCGAATTTGGGTCTCAATGGAACTTCAATCAACGCGTTTGGAGTTGTATCGTCATTTATGCTATGGCTTAGAAACATTTCGATCATATTAACGACCCAATATGGATGTTGGCTTGAATATACTGGATCACTAACTACTACAGTGGCAAAAGTTTTCTCGTACACGGGTGATCTTTCTGGCGCCGACCAGTCTAATTCGACACAAGTGGTTTTGTCTTCCAACTTGTTCAACTCGATATTTTTTCGCAAATTGGGGACAATTTGGGGTAGATCTGTGAGGGTTGTTTCCATTCCCATTAAACAACAACAAATCCCCACAAGACCAGTGCCAGAGCCTAACTCAAGGACAGGCTCTCCTAAATTTGAGCTCACTTTGCCCGCACGTAATAACCTTGACCCAAGGATAAGCGAGCTTCCCCAAGTCTTTAATCCTAAGTTGTCATTTGTCATTGAGGGTTCGTTCAAGTAGATGTATTGTCTGTCATATTGCTCTAGATTAGACAAATAGATCTTCCTCTTGAGCTGAGGCTGCGCCATGCGTCCACAATTTTCACTTATCCTCAAACTAGCCAACGAGTGTATCTCGTCTCTTTCGGCATCGGTCATCCATGAGAGTTCATTGGACACGATTCGAGTGATGTATGCATTATAGTCATTTGCAGAATTTGCACGCAACCCCAGTGACAAGGCCGGTACAAGGCTTAACTTTTTCAGGGTACTTAAACGAGGGCAATTTTGCACTAGCCACGATACAGCATTCTCGAGTTGTACTGGTGAAACCAATTTTTCACTGAAAATCGTCTCTTCATCAGGCTTGACGTCATGTTCGTTTCGGTTTTGTTGAAAATTGAGCACTTCATCAGGTGCCATGAGTTTTAAGATAGCCACAAGAACAGGATATGGTGGTTGTAAACGTAGCATAGGTAAGTCTAAAATGTGAAGCGGTATTAGATCATCCTCATTCTCTTCATTGTATTCCAGTGTCATTTCCTCGCAAGAGGTCCGGCAATGACTTGGGGTCAGTTGTTGACCTTTAAATGATGTGATGTCATGGATGATATGCTCTATAGCAGTGCTTGCAGAAGGGGTGTACAAGGACAACGGATCAAAGTCCATCTCTGGTTCTTTGAAACTCTTGACTACACGTTTTATTTTTTTATGAAGACCCGATACTTTTTGTGCATCTACGTAATAGCCATACACAAAGTAGAGAAGGGTAGAAATCACAGCATTTAAAGCTCCACTCTATGTATTAATCCTATTTAATACACGAAACCGTCATCAAAAGTCAATGGTACGTCCATTGTATGTCCATTCATCACTTTGTTTCAACGGATCTTGCTTTGGTCCCCCAATTTCACCTGTATTTGGGTTCACGTTGCCTTCGAATTCAGGGATCGTTTTCAAATAAGCAAAAGTACCAATATCTGAGTTGTCATTGATTACAGGGGGTTTCACTTCATTATCTGTGTCGTGATTAGTCGAGCCACTTGCTGCAGCTGCTGCTTCACGCTGTGCAGCTAGTAACCGATCATTATAATCCTCAATAGCAATTTGAGATTGGGCTATATTCTGTAACCTTTCAAATTCCTCTTGTTCGTGTTTGGGAAGTTTTGGTGGTCCGCGATATTGTTCAGCAAACTTTGGTGGGACTGAATAGTAGCGTAGAAACTGAGTTGATGGCCGAGCAGAGAATGGACAGAGCTTGCTGATGGTGATTCTTGTCAGGAACATGTCTGTGATGATGTGAGTGGTGACTGAGAAGATTCTCTTCGAATGGCAGTCACTTTTCTTTCGATGTGGATCTAAAACCTAATCGTACAATGGTAGCGCGATCTCCGACCGGAGATTTTATCCAGTCCAATAGAAAATGGCTACTCCTCACTTCAATCAGTTTGACCAAAAGCTTTAATTAAAGATTCTATAAAAGTACCGTGATTGAATTCTATTGTTACATAATCTTATGCCCACTTACCTAGCAAAGCCATCAAACCCGCACCCCAGCACATAACGAAATAAGCAATCAACATTTTACGGAAACCATTTGGTCCCTTGAATTCTCCACTGTACAAAAACTCATGGGCCATCAATTCAACAAGACCAGTGTAAACCAAAATACCAGCAGAGATTGCATCAAAAACACCGTTCGTAATCAAAGCTCTTCTTGATCCTGGTGGATACGAGTGTCTTACACCAAGACCAATGGCGATAGCGATTGGGGTACAAAGAGTGTAACCGAGTGCTAAGATCCAAGGTGATAATCTGTGCTTGTCCCAGTTGGTGGTTGCTATTCTGGTGCCCAAACCCAAACCTTCAAACATTTGATGAAAGACCAAGACAATGTAAAGGGTTTTGAATTCATCACCTGCAACAGCCAACGACAAACCAATAAACACTGAGTGAAAGATTATACCAAACTCCAAGACGAAAACATTTAGCAATTGACCATAATATTGTTCTTTACTTTGATTGTTGACTGGAGTGCCCATAACACTTGGGTCTTGATGTTCGTGTCCATGTTGAAAATGATTTGGATATGGGTTGGCCTGCTTATCTGTCTCGTGGCCAGATTCTTCAAGTTCAGCGTCATCCTCTACTTCATCCTTTTTTGGGTCGACTTTTTTCTTTACGTATAATGATTCGTCACCAAAATGGGAATGAGAGTGACCTGCATCTGCAGCATCAGCTTCTTCAATATCATCATTCATTGCACTGATTTTTCTATCAATCATACGATAAGCCACCAATTCGAAAAAGAACAATACAAATAACGTCATTAGACAGATACCGAACGCCCATGGATACTCCGTAATAACACCAGTCAAACATTCGTCTCCCAAAGCGTCAGAAGCTGGTTCCAATAAATGAATAAATGCAGTTGCTACAATGACACCACTTCCAAAATACTTTGCCCCAAAGAAACACCACCATGGCAATCTGATGAATGAATATTTTGACGAAAGGATGGGAAAGTATGCACCAAAAGCTGAAGTGACCATAATAACGAAAATAGCTGAAATACGAGCACCAAGTTGCTCACCGTCGTAGTCATTACCACTTTCGCATTCGTCTCGTTTGTTTAAATACTCAAATAATGCACCTATACTGCTTTGCTCACTCATGGTAGTATAATTTTTGATATTGAAGTGCTGATATGGTATAAATCAATAATTAAAATAAGCACTAATTTATGGTTTAGAAATTTGAACAGAATGAGATAAGTTGGAATATCAATACCCTTTTATATCAAACGATTCGTTGTCAAAACTTTTGGAAAATGAATAAAGATGCCTGTTTTCGTAAAACTATTGTGGTTATTGTGTTTAAATTGGATGCCGTACAGAATCAAAGCGTAAATCGTGGGTGTCCTTGTGTATTTTGTGATAGCTAAAGTACCCAAAACAAATGATTTTTTTGACCTAGTTTGCTTTAATAGTGAAAGTATAATTGAAGAATACCCTTTATATTCATATTATAGAAACTGAAAAAAAAGAGAGTAAAAAGATAGAATGAAAAATAGTTAAAGTTTTAGCAAATTGCGTTTTGTGATAGATTTATGTACATACCTTGATGGTTATCATTAAAAAATACTCACGCATGCAAACACATTACATCCTAGACGTATTATATCATCTTGCATCTGAAAGCTTGGCTAGTACTAATTTTGACATGTCTTGTCGCCGTCATTATGCCTCTTCCCCCCTGCCAAGCTCATCGGTTCTTTTTCTCGTGGAGAGCATCTGGCGAGATTCTTTTTGAGAAGGGAAAAACTCATCGGAGCCATTTTTCCGTTACTTTGACGCCGTATGTTCATTGAAAATGGTACAAAGCCAACCATTTTAAGAAAAGGAGAATTAGTGAATAACCATCAAGGTATGTCGCTATATAAAAGGCCACCAACCAATTAGGACAAACCTAATTAGACAAACGTACAATACATAGTGCAACATATATCTTCCTGTGGTCATGCGGCAATATCATCAGAGACATACCAAAGCTAAGAATACACCACAAATTTCGCCTAAATCTTGTTTTACGAAAAAAAAAATTGGTTCTAAAACCAATGGAAACGGACAACTGCATATATTTGCACAAAATTTCGTTTAATTAAAGTACTCTGGCAGTTACATTGTTGGTTGTCCAATCATAAGACCTTGTAGGTTAAGCAGTTAGTCTTTGGAAATTGTCTAAAGATCTATAAAGCCGTTGCATATCCGAGCTTCGAGCCGATACAAACAGAAGCGAGGTTGGCATAAAGATGTACAATGTAACACAATGGTGAAAACAAATTAGCAGTTACTCTATTTAACAATGATTTTCAAAACTTGCACCATTTCCATCCAACAGCACTATATTTGGCCCATATCCATACCAATATAGATGCTGTACTTAAAGCTCCTTCAAATAAAACAAAATTACTGTAATTGCTTTTAGATCCTCCTGCAATCACTAAAGTAGCAAAGTACATACCCAATATTGTTAATACTCCCAAAAAGAAATACAATGTGCCGTAAACTTTACCAAACCTCTCTGAAGAGCATATTTGACCCGTGCACGCTGGTATCAAAGAGATCACAGCCGATGAAGATATGCCAAACATCACTCCAAAAGCATACAACAACGATGCACTCTTTGCAGGATACCAAAGACCAAATATGAATATGGTAGTAAATGTTGATGAAATCATCATCATGTTAAATCTTCCATAAATATCGGCAAATATTCCCGAGAGTAATCGCGATGGAATACCACAAACGTTGATGATGGTCAACAACAAATATGACAGTGTGTCACTCACGCCGTACTCCAAAGCATACGATCCCAAATATGTCAAAGTTGTCATGGAAACGACCTCAGCGAGAAACACACCCCAAGTCAATGACACAAACTTCATATCCTTCAACACTGAAAAATCTAATGCACCTTTAAAGAATCCAGTTATCTTCGACCAAGCGTGTTGATCAATGCCTTCTTCATGAACAACTGCAATTTCTTCCTCTTCTTCCAGCTCCATGTCTGTGGAACCACGAGCACTTCCATTGCTTGCGACGTTGCCCATTGAATTTTCACTCGTCCTAACCTTCCTCTCCCGAACCAACAAAATGGCACAGCTCATACAAAAAAAGCAAATACAGCTCAATACCCTTATTGCATTCTTATAGCCAACTTTGTCATACAACTGTTGCAACATGATAGCAAAACAAGAGCCACCGACTAACCCACCAATAGTGGCGATTGAGCAGGCCATTGCTCTTCTTTTTAAATACCAGTGACTCAAGGCACCAATCAAGGGTGACATAGCCACACTAGTGCCAATAGCTGTCAAAACTGAAAAGCTCAAAACAAATTGATACAACTTTGTGCATTCTGCGGTGCAGAATAAACCAGCACACATCAATATTGTACCAGCTATCAACGGCTTCTTTGCACCATACATGTCAAACAACTCACCAAATACCACTCCCCCAAGATACATTACACCCAAATGCAATGAAAATACCCAACCCACATCAGCCTTAGACACATCTTTCAATTGGTTCGCGGAGACGTACGACTCTATTGCTCCTAATGCGTTGGGAATGCCAAAGTCAGCAACCAAACCAATGAAAGATCCAACAAGAACCAAATATGCATCTCTTCCGCCTTCGGGGAATTCATTGGGATTAGCCTCACTACCATACATTAATGCGACTGAATTGTTGGTAATATTTGTAGCGTTACTGAATCGACGTCTCCTCATTGACGTGCCTAGCTGATGGGTCTGTTGATGGTAGGAATCATACTGCAGTCCTGATGCTTTGTTGGCATCTGCGTACGCTTGACCAACATCTTGTAGCTCAATATCGTGGACGTCTATGAATCTGCTTTCATTTGGGCTATGATGAGATGATGAGTGGATAACTTGTTGCGGAACTGTGATTGATAATGAGGATATTGAAGTCATCAAATTCGCGATATCTTTGATCCACCTGCTGTGTTTTTCAGTCTGAATCAATCTAATGCTTCTAAACTTGATGTAAATTGACTCATCTGAGAATACAAAAAAGTGTATTTTTTAAAACCTCTAAGGGATGGATTTGCGCTTCCTCAAAGCGGATCGAGAATCCCGCTACAAGATTACTCAATTTTGTGTTCTGTCGATTAAATGCAAAGACCCATTATCGTATATGAAAGTATTTTTGCACCTTGCTAAATGATACCAATAGTGACCTACGCGCGACTGCTTCATTTGGAACGAACTTTCAGAAAGATTCGGTCTACGTTTTCCCCAATCCGTATTCTTTTTGATAATTAATATCCTGGATTAAATGGGGACACCCAAAAGAAGGATGAGAAACAAGTAGCGTCGGAGCACATATGTTGTGTATGTAAAAACCAACACTTTTATGTGACTGCCAACTCAACACAATTGTGAACTTCATGAGTTGGAGGACAAATTACATAGAAACTTGCAAGACGTAGATTCTGTTGATTCCAATTCTCACCAAAAGAAAAAATAAAAGTCGTGTTCCAAAAAGCCCACACCTAGTGTACCAACAATCTTGTAGTATCAACTAGAGATATACACCATCATGTCTGAGGCAGAATCAAAGCCAATTGAAAAAGAAGAAGAGTCAGAATTGACCAAAGAACAGAGATTGGAAGCAGCTAGGAAGAAGTTTGAGGAGTTGAAAAAGAAGAAGAAAAAGGACAAGAAAAAGAAGGCGAAGAAAGAGGATACAAATGCCGATGATGAAGATGAGCAAAAAGACAAGGGTGATGTTAGTGAGAGTAAGGAGGATACACCTCTTGAAGAAGTGAAGAGTGGATCAGGTGCGTTCGATGAGAACTCAGTGGAGCAAAAGGAAGAGAAGAAGTCCGACAATTTTGCGGAAAAGGAAAAGAGCGTCGAAGTGGCAGATGAAGACAGGAAGCCAGAGAATAAGCAAACGATAGAGGAGGAGAAGGACACCGCAGCGGAAGGGACACAAACAGAGAGCCCCTCAGTTCCTCTATCGTCACATGATTTGGATTCTATAAAATCCGACTCCCTGGTTATTGAAGAATTGCAAAAGACAATTGAAGAACAAAAGAGAACAATCGCTGTCTTGCGCAAAGAGGTCAAGGATCTCAAACTATCCAAAATGGATCTTGACGATACCATCGCTGATTTGAGGTCTGAAAATGAACAATTAAAGAGGAATGCGATATCATCACAATCACCAAGCTCAAACAAGTCGACATCCTCGCACAAAGCACCGATGTACAAACCGGCAAAACCATTATTTACGACTAATGACTACGCATCATCATCGCAACAAAATTTGAGCAAGTTTAGCTCCATTGAAGACTTTAGAGAAAAATTGATGATTTGGAAAGGTTGGCAAGTGGATATGCGAAGCTGGAGCAGTCCCAACTCAACCAAAGCCGTACTTTGAGAAAAAAGAAAAGTAGTATATAGCATCACAAGTATAGTGTGTGTATATTTACAAGTTTTTTACTTTTTAGTCTCTACCTTACCCTAAACAAAGCTTGTCCACCCAACCCTTTTTTTGCAGCATCGTTAATTTCATACAATTGATTCTCATGTTCAATAAACAAACATTCAGCTGGTTGTAACTGATCAATCCTCCTCACCTTCATTCCTGATGCCAAAGTCTTTACATCTTCTGCACTAAGCTCAACTTTTTTGCTTGGTTTGGACACCATTTCGATCTTTGAAATCACTGGTAAATTGTTTCTGTATTTCAAGTCCAACCATATCCTTCTGGTATTTATGTTATCTGGAGTTACATCAGTAGGTACCAAATCAGGGCCAGTATTTGATCCTCGTTGTATACCTGAGATAAATCCTTGGTTGTATAATTGGATAGCCACTTGTAAATTGGTTCTGTTGTATGGGACGGCAGTTTTGGCTAGCGTCACATTGTGACAGTTTTTTATATGAGCACAGAATCTCGATAAAGTTACTAACGAGGTTGGCATGGTGTTTGGTTGGGGTTTCTGGAAAGTCCTCTAAAGATGTGTGAAAAAAAAAAAATTTCCAGCTAAAACTTTTGATTAACCAGATGATTTTTTTCTTTGACAAAACCACTTTGCACACCAATTCGAAATAGCGTGATTTATATCCATGTTTAGGCTTGCGCAATTGGGAAGGTCAACTCTCACCCCGAGATTAAACCTACGTTTGGGAGGGGCATCTAAGTTGCCACTTCAAGCCTGTCGCAGAAACTATGTCATTGTTCATAAAGACTTGTCTAAAACGAAAAAGGAACCAAGAATCAGGTACATTTTGTACTTGGTGGCAGTGTCTTGGGTTGCAATTTGGTTTGTTTCCGGTCAAGTAGACAAGAAGAAACCAAAGCAATATATGACAGAACGTGAGTTTGAGGAATACGAAAAGAGCACCGGAATAAAAAGAAGACACAAATTAATTGGTCCCGATTTGAATTCGAAATATAAATTTTATGTCATTCCTTATATTTATTCGGATGAAGAGTTGGAGAATATAAAGTCTAGTTTGCAAAAGGCAGACCCATCAAGGAAAATTGTCGTTCTTGATCCTTCAAAGTTGGTTGCCGATGAAAAAGCTGATGAAACGAAGCGATATTCAGCCTTGCTCAATGATTTGGATTCCTCACACAAACCATACCCTCCAGGTTTGATTACTGCAATTTTGAAGAACCATATCAATTTTTTAATGAATACCAGAGAAGGTACTTTTGACACTAATTACATCATCAAGAATTATCCACAAACTACTAGTGAAGCCATCAAATTCGAAAATGATGTGTCTGATATCAGCAGGTGTTTAGTATTACACTTTGATATGTTGAACGAGTTACCAAAGCACAAAAATGATGAGGAGGTGAGAAGTATCAGAAATGTTGAAGGATATTTTGACTCCGTTGGTAAATCGAAATCATTGGTGTCCAAATTTGATGAAATGGATGCGAAATTTGAGGAGATTATGTTGGAGGATTACTAGGGTGATCTCTTGTAGATAGAGTATTGACCAAGATGTACATAGTAAGGTCGAAAGATTGAATACAACTTTGATAAGCTTTTAACTCATTTATTTTTGGGCAACTCATTCTAAGCCATTGTCCTTAAAGAACTCCTCCGGCGTCTTGAAATCTATCTTTGCATTTTCGGCAAACTTGATGTCACTATCCAGAAAGTCCTGCTTTCTACCAGCTGCATCACCCACATAAAAACTTTCTTTGTAGTCAATTGTTTTCCCCTGCATAGCTAGTGCATTCTCCAAATCCCGCCACATTCCAATTTCTGGTTTCCTTGTGGATTTATGTTGCTCATCACTTGAGGTGGGCCCTTTCAGGGGCCTTTTTGGGGAAGCAAACACGTAAAGCGAATTGATTTGTCGTTTTGCCAATTCTCCATATACCAGATTCAACTTCGACCTCAAATTGGCATACGACTTGCTATTTTGGTTAACAACGACAGCTCCCTGATTTGTAAATATAACAATCAAATATCCCTCGTTGTTAGTTTTTGACAATACTTTTGGGACATTTGTCGACCACCATTTCCAATCTGTTGGTCCTCTTGAAAATTTTGCACCAGATTTGGTCGTAATCAATGTACTATCCAAATCAAATGCTGCAACTTTTACTCTCTTCCCCGGAAATTGTGGCGTAGAAATATTTCGAATCAAATGTGTCCCAACTGTTTCCCAACCTAGTTCAAACTTAGTTGACATTAAGCTCGAGTCTAACCTCTGTGCAATGGCTTTTCCGGACGTATCTGTACTACAAAGCTTTTCAGTCGAAGCACCAGGGTCCCTTTTAGGTTTGCTAATCATTGATGTAACGTCATATTGAGTCATACCTCGAGAACTATAAGCTTCAAGTACGCGTTGGACGCAAAAAAAAAATTGTATATGAAATCATGTTCACACCCATACCATCACATGTCTAACCTGGAAAAAAAATCTATAGACCAGTATGGTCGGCAAACTTGGAATGTTGACGTGTATGCTCAAGAAGCTCGAGAAAAAAGAAGTAGCGTTAATCGTGATACAACCCCATCCCAATATATAATTGACAAAGACATAGATCACTCCAAAACTCATATCAAAGAGAGAAATGCGTTACTTGAAGAATCGATAAACGCTGTTCAAAAATTCAACCTCATAAACCCAGACAAAGCATCCACATCGACCTTCGGGGCAAAGAAGAGATTTGGTTTTGTATGTCCTGTTTGTGATTTGTCATTTCGTGATAACTTAGCATTGATTGACCATTTTAATTCACCACAACATGTTAGCAAAGTATTTCAGCAGACTAAATCAGCCGATGAGGGTACAAAATCGGAGCTTTTAGATGAAGGGGTCAGACGAGCGACCCTCAAAGAAGTTGTGTCAATGATGGAGAGTTTGGTTGCTAAATGCTTGAAGGAGAAAAGTTTGCAACTGGTTGAAGGGCTGGGACTGGGACCATCTTTTACCGAACGCGTTGAGATGAGAAAGAAGTTTGAAGACGAGAAGAGGAATAAGCGATCAGAAAGACGCAAACTTCTACGAAGTCGAAAGAAGCAGAAACTTCAGCTACCGCTGGAAGAGAAGGTAGCCAATTCGGATATAAGTGAGGTCATGGGATTTGGAGGATTTGGCTCCTCCAAATCTAAGTAACTGAACTATGAGGTTAGCTTATGAGGAACAACGTTGGGTGATGTAAGCGATCATCTACGTCTTAGTGAGACAAAATTAGCCACTTTGTACTTGGTATACTATCTCGATTCTTTTTGTCCTTTTCTTTCTTTGGGTGCTAACCTATTATAAGACGTTCCACCTCAGTGAGAGAATCAATCACATAGCGCAGAACGTGGTGTTTAATTACCCTCGACATATCTTGTGTGTTTTCAAATATGAAGCGTATTCTTTTTTTTTTTTTTTTTTTCTTTTGAGAAATGAACCAATAAAATTTTGCTGAAAACAATCAAAGTCCTATTATTGAGAACCTTCTCATAGTACGTTCCTTGTAACACCAAGCATCTACATAATTGGCAATATCACTGTCTGCAGCTTCACAGGAGCCAACAACGCAAACCCGCCACCATGAAGTTCACATTCAAATTCCCACTTTCAACACTTTTAAAGTACAAGCCAGGAAAGTTTAACTTTCAATTAGAACAGGATATCCGTCAAAAACTAGACTCATTACCATCTGTAACGAGGATTTACACCAATCCAGACGGAACGCCAAGAGTACCTTCAGATGAAGAATTCAAGACTATAGGTGAATTACAAAATTTATACTACAAAAGAAATCACTCTGAATGGAATTATATATTACCTGGAGTTTCAAGAGACCAATTAAAATTGTTTGAAGATAATTCACAAGATTTAAACCATTTCCAGTTTGTAACCAAGGACGCAGGTAAAATTATTGACAAAATTCCATACAAGGATGAACAAACGGGAGGTTTAAAGTGGAAAATAATTAGAGAAACACCAAAAGCTGAAGGATGGGAAATCCCATATTTTTACATTGTGTTGCCAGTTTTTGCTTATATACTTTATGTCAAGTATACTGCGCAGATGAAAGCAAGGGAAGTTGAGGGTCCAGATTGGGCAGAAAAGGAGTTGAGATTGAGAGCTATGGAAGAATACTTTCATGGTGACACTGCCAAGGCAAAGGAGTTTTTGAGCAATGAAAACAAATCTGATAAGGAAATCAGAGAAAGAGACGACTTGGTTATTGCTAGAATCTTGGCTGGCGATTATGATAAATTAGCACAATTAAAAAAGAAGTTGCCCAAGGATTTGATCAAAGTGGATGAAGATCCGATCTTTAAGTACTAAAAATGTATAGCAGCGCATGGTAAAAGCAACTTAAATCTCAAATTGTATTTATATTCCTATTTACTCTTGTTCTACACCAGATTCCTCAATTACAATTTTTGCAGTTGGAGTTCCTGATTGAGTTCCATAACTCTCAATTTTCTTAACAACATCGTACCCATCAATAACTTCACCAAAGACAACATGATGACCATCCAACCATGGAGTTTGTACTGTAGTGATGAAAAATTGAGAACCATTAGTATTTGGCCCAGCATTAGCCATGGATAACAAACCAGGCTTGTTGTGCTTTTTATCAAAGTTTTCATCTTCAAACTTATTACCCCAAATAGGAGAATAACCACCATATCCCTTTCCGGTTTCAAAGTCACCACCTTGCAACATAAATTGAGGGATGATTCTGTGGAAGATGGATCCTTTATAACCAACACCCTTTTCACCAGTAGCTAAAACCTTAAAGTTTTCGGCTGTTTTGGGAACAACATCATCGTATAATTCAAACTTAATTGGTGGTTGTAATTCCCCGTCAATTGAGGTTTGAAAAAACACCTTGGTTCCCAAAACTCTTGGGGTAGTTGAAAACAACCTTGTAGCGGTAGGGTTGACAGTTCTAGTTAAAGCTGATCTGAACATGATTGAAAACAGTGGGGATGTAAATACCTTGCTACGAAGAACAATTGCACACGCTATTTTCTTTTTTCTTTTTGCTTCTTTCCTTTCCCCGTTGAAACTCGGCAGAAGAAAATTTTTGATCTAAAATCGGATCTCCACTGCAGCCGAACACTACAAATGATAAAACACACACGCAGACAACGAAATTGAACATACATATAGCCTTCTCTATTTAAACTTGCTCTAAAAACTCAACAAATCTACGTCACCTCCATTGTTACTGTTACTATTGGAATTTGATGTGGGCTTCGTTTGATTGTTTGAACTGAAATCACCAAACAAATCATCATTTTGTGTTGTTGTTGTTGGTGCAGGAGTGGATGTAGATGAAGGAGTTGTAGCCGTTTTTGATTGGGAGCCACTTGTTTTGTGACCACCAGTTTTGGTTTTTGCAGACAGAAACAACGACGAGAAGGCATCGTTATTGGAACTCTTGGCAGGACCTGTAGATGACGATCCTGTATTGGTTGATGCATTTCCTGAAAACACACTCTGCTGCGATGGAAATTGCTGGAATTGTGGAATAGTTTGCGTTTGCTGCTGCTGCTGCTGCTGTTGTTGCGGATGGTACAAGCTTGTCAAGTTGGAGGACAAATTGTTTTGTTTTTGACCCTGTGAAGGGGCAGCTTGAAAATCATCGAAATCGTCATCGTCATCATCATCTCCAGCATTGCTTGTTGTTGTTTGCTTTGGGGCATCGTCGAGACCCAACAAGTCACCCAAAAGATCTTTTTCGGGCTCCTTTGGTTGAGGTTTTGATTTTGTCGCAGCACCAGCGTTCACTCTTGAAGCTCTCGTCGTTGCCTTTGACACCGCAGTCTTTGTAGTTGGTTGCACATCGTATTCTTCAAACTGGTCTCCGCCTGTGCCTGTGGCTCCATTTTGATAAGCTGAAGCTGGATCATCATATCTCTCTCCATACACCCCACCATCACCATACACCCTATTGGTGAATTCGTCGTCGTCAACATCGGTGAATGTGGATGACGACCCACCATAGCCTGTTCCAATCGATGAAGCACCACCAAACGCTGCCGACGAAACGCCTCCAAATTTTTTCTGGTTTGCCCTAGCCTTTTTCCGTTCACTTCTAATTAGCGCATCGTCATTCAACAAATTGATCAAATTCTTTGCTCTATTTCTTACATTGATACCTTGGTCTCTACCTTTGGAGTCAATGTAATGGAATGATTTCAACATCTGAATCAATGAAAGATTTGACCTAACGTCATCAATAATTCTTTCACTTCCATTTTTGATCAAATAGTCCAATAATTGTAACGACTTGTAAATCTGCCTCCATTCGTTGGCAGCTTTCTCAGTGAATCTGCGGAAAATAAATGCCAAGATCTCTTCCCTTTCTCTGTAATTGTAGGTTGCTGAAGCTATCTGTGCCATCAAGGTTGTTGGTGCACCCCAAGGCTCGTTGTTTGTAGCTTCCCTAACTTTCGATTCAATCTCAGTATAATTCATGGCAACTATAATTGAGTTAGTAGCTACTTCTAAAACATTAAACGGATGATAAAAACATACCATTTTGCGCTTTACGCACATATGCCTTAACCTCATAAAGGTTCAAATTTTTAGCAGCGTCTTTTAAAAGATCCATTGTTATTGGTGCCTAAATACGTTCAACACAAGTGAGAATCAATCTGTATGTGAACTAGTCTATGTTGATTCCTGGTGCGAAAATATGATACTATCACCGTAGATTAACTAGATTCTGACGTTTGCACTCAAGTGAATATACGGCTTCTCGTTGCTCTCAGGTTAATAATAAGATGATTAATTTTTTGTTCTTTCTGTTGCTTGAAACAATGTCAGTTTTTTAAATTTCACAAATGAACAACGGCAACGAAAGAGAACAAAAGTAAAAAATGGAAAAAAGCAGAATTGGAAAGGAGTGCGTGCGGTTTAAAAGTAAATATCGGCTATTAATCCACAAGAAATAATACACACCCAGATTAATCCATCACCCTCTAAAACACATCAACAGTACTTCGAGATTTAAAAGAGCTTCTTGATGATATAAATGCTAATTGTCTATATCTCTATGAAACCTATAACTAACGCCGTCATGTATCCTGCGACTTGCGATATTTATTTCGAATATTCGCAGTCAACTTTCTCAACTTACTAAGTTTGTCATCACCAGCATCAATAGAATCTTTAGTTTCATTCACAACCTTTCTTTTGAAAGATGTATTCGGTGTGCTTTCCTGTACCACACCCTTGCCGAATCCTTCTAGTATAGAATTATTAGTCATTATCGAAGTGTTTAAAAACGTCGAGTTACTACTAACTAGACTCAAATTGTGCCTGCTTCCACGTCGGGCAATTATTTTTGCCAACGATTTATTGGCAACGTCACCAACACTTACGTGGGTGTCAGCCAATTTCGACGTTGAGTGTAGACTTTTAAAGCTATTAAGGTAATTGTATCTTTCAAGCTTCTTTGCATTCAACATCAAACTTTTATCCTTTTCAGTGATGCTGCCATTGGTTGTGGGACTTGTCTGACGCTTCTTCACCAATTCGTCGCCTTGTTTCATCATGCGCAGTTGTTTAACTTTGATGTAATGTTTTACTCCCTTGGAACTGAGTTCGCCATCAAAATCCATTCCGATTTTCGTAACCGACAGGGTAAGCACACGGTTGATACTTTCATGTTCATTAGCCATGTCACAAAAAATCAAATTCTTTAAGCTGTTTGTAAAGGTGTACTGTTGCAAGTTTAAAAGTTTCACAGCTTCTCCACTAGATAATCCTGATTGTGTCACATCCCAAAATAAAATGAGAACACTTGGTTTGTAGAAGCTATACTTCTCGCACACGGAAATAATCTGCTTCAAAACCTTGGCATCTTTGATCAACTTGTCTCTAATTCCTTCCTCTGTTGCAAAGCACAAACCGCACTCGAATAATATGAAACCACAATCACGTAAAAAGCTCTTGGTGATGCCATCTTTCGAGGGAAGGCTAGTAATCTCTAAATCAACTTTGTCACTTCGCACGTTGTTTTCATAAACCATTTTTACCATGTTTGGTTTCAACCCGAATTTAGCAATCAACCATCTAGAATATTCGTTCTCCCAATCTTCCACAACTAACAACCACTTGAGTTTCAAATTTTCTTCACTTAATTTGAGGGAAATTTCGGAGGAACACAACTCAGTAAACTGCTTCAAGTCGAGAGTCTTCCACAATTGCCCCATTTCTTCCTGTTTCTTTACAAAATCCATCGTATTAGCGTTGGTGTGATGCTTCTTTCTTGAAGAGGTTGGTGTCGTTGTACCACTCCCAAACTCTCTCTTTAATGAGCTTCCGAAAGTTACCGATTGAAGTTCGCGTCGTTTCGCTTCTCTATCTTTGTACGAAAGAATGCATTTCTTGGCCCTGTAAGCCAACCGACGAATGGCGTGTTTTTGAGCAAGAAGGTTGCTCATATACTGACTTGCAGTTTCCAACGTGCATTGGTATGCACTCTCGGCAACGAATGCGGAAAACAACTCCTCCTCTAAAGTCATAATTATTTTGAGTCGTTGGACTTTAGTATTGTGTCTATGGAGAACATTTTCCAATATTGCTCTAAACTCAGAGTCCACCATATTACTGATAAGTTCATGTGCAATCTGGTCTGCCGCTCTTTGAAATAATGGATGATTGACCAACTGATTGGAAGTCTCTGGCGTCTCTTTTTGAGGAGCAAAAGATTTGGCACTCATAACTTGCAGTGTTTGTTCTCCGAACGAGGGTACTGGACTTGGCTTAATGGCTGGGTTACTTTTACTTTCCATACGTGTCGGTGAAGTACCCTGTAAGGTAAAGGGTTTGTTGAAGGAGAAATCGATTTTCGGTTTATCATTTTTAACACTCTCTACGGTATCTCCTGTTTCAGGCTTCCTTGTTTTTCTCACATTGCTTACCTCGTTCGCTACCCCAAAAAGGAACGGCGACTGAGCTGTAGCTGAGTTGGAAGGAGCGCTTGTGGTTGGTGTAGTTTGTGGTTGCAGGAATGTGGCATTTTCCGTAAGTGGCTTCGATGGGCGCAGTACTTGAGGCGGAACAAACTTTATGTCATTCGGCTTGAATGCTCCTGCAACAGGGGTAATAGCAGGAAATGTGGTTGTGCTTGCCTTAAAGCTTGTTGCAATAGAACCCGAGGTGGATCTCTTCGATGAGGTAAGTATATCCTTTTTTGACTTCAAGTGAAAACTGACATTCGGCAGCCCACTATTTATGATACTAATCAAATTTTTTCCCTTGAGTTTACGATCTAGTTGAGATGAATAAACTGGTGGATATTTCGGCTTTTCGTAAAATGAGTTGAGCTTATACAGCTTCTCAAGCTTGTCTTTGTTAAACAAGTCAACCAACGTCTCTCCATTTTCAATGATGACATCTATCTCGTAATATTTTAAAAATTTCATTGATTGTTCACTCAGGTCGAAGCCTAGTAAATTACGAAGCGTATCTAACTGATATGGTTTTCCACGTGTGTGGAAACTTCTCGACATTGCTTTCAAAGCGTAAAATCTAATTTCACTGAAATGTGTTTCAAGTAAACATGCCATCAACAACGGTGTTTCCTCACTGTAAACAACTCTGAAAAACTCCACGTACAAGTCCAATGCACCGATGAGATTGGTCACACCGCGTTCGACAATATTATTTTGAGATATAATTTTCCGCAAATTCAATGCCAATTGCACTCGACTATCTTGATAAATGTAATCGGGTGAATTTTGTATTTGTCTCTCCAATTCTGGGTCTCGAATATGACTTAGTAAATGATATGCACGAAACTCCGCTTCGTTAGGGGAGCTGCCACCATTATTGCGTACATCCTGATAAATTTCCATCAACGTCTGCAATGCCTTGTTGAATTGCTCCAATTCCTGTTGTTGAGAGAATTCCACGTCACTGCCTGCCATTATGTGAAGTGACAATAAATGAATTCGAACGATTCTCTCATTACAATCAACAGCCTCAGGACCGAAACTGTTCTGATATGTAAAGTCTTGTCTAATTGATCTTGTTCTATCCCACAAAAATGAGTGGGATTCAGGTAACTTATCCACGACATTCTCAATTAAATAATTCAAGGTTGTTTGCAAAACATGTGGCGGTCTAACTTCCGATGGTAATGGTGGTGGTTGACCAGCAGCCGGCCTTGAAAACGCTTTAACGGCTTTCTCCTTTGTAATCTTATTAGTCAGCGGGTCCCTCTCCAATACGTTGACATTATTTTCCAACTGTCTTCGTACTCTCTCAAATACAGGACACATGTCAAGACATGACCCTTGAAAAGCTATTGCTTCGTTCAAATGTTTTGCAGTATTTTCGGCATCAACAAGCCCTAACTCCTCCATCTCTTTCCTTTCAATTTCTCGAAGTTTTTGCAAGTCCTCGTATAACCCTTGGTAATCTTTCCCTTGGTTCGCTGACTCCATTTGCTCCATCTTAATCTGGTTTTGTCTGTCCCACTCATTCTGCACAAAAGGCGGAGTATCAAGACACTTTGGTTGGGTTAAAAAGTACTTGGGAATCGGTCGGGGGGTTACATTCTTCTTCAATGGTTGAAACCCAAGTGCTTGTGGATCGGGAAAAAGTGGACCAGTTACGGAAATTTCATCTGCTGAAAAAGACTGAGCTTGCCCTGATGTTTGGTTTGGATTTTTTTGTGGTGAAGTTCCATTACCAATTTTTGAAAACGGGTTTGTATTGTTTGGTTCATTCGACCGACTGTTTATGGGCTTTTTTGCTTTCCTTTTGGCTCGAAAACTTTCATCATTTGGCACGCCAAACGGCACTTGTCGGTTAACAATACCTTCTAGAGCAATCAGTCCGTTGATTGCATTACCATTGGGCGATGCTGATCTAGCTTGCGTGCTACTATTTGTATGAGTATTGCCTTTGGTGAAGCTAATTGGAGTCCCACCCTCAAATGTAAACGACATGATTTTTATGTGGGGTTATATACAAGATCAAGATGTAATTATGAATCAAAGACGGTTCATATGTGTCGTCTAATGCAATGTTTGTGAGTAGTGTTTGGAAGTAGGTCGTAGCATTATGAAGCAGTGTTTTTCTCGTTCTCATGATGATTTGAAGAAAATGCTACCAAAAATGAATTGTTATTTGGATACCCTTACAATGCTACTGGAGACAGAAAGTGTAAGAGAGCAGTTTATATTGCTCCGCAGAATTTTACCCAATGATTAATCGGTGTTAGAGACATCTATTTAGTACTAGTCACGAAGTATATTTGGTAACCCAGTTTGAGTCCATCGGTTAGCAAGTTTGGTGGAACCACATAGACGCTTAGTCCATCAGTACCTACTAAATCAGTGACAAATCGTTCAATTGTTACTGCATCCCTTAATTGAATTGCAATTACGGCGTAGACGTTTTTGGATAGAACGGCTTTAAGGGCATTAATGAATGGGGCAACCAAGTATTCATTGTAAATTGTATCACTAGCAATGATTAGATGTATTGAATCTAAATGAAGCTCTGCGAGATTGAAGAGACCATTTTCAATCTCTTCCCAGTCAAACTCGATTACGTCGATGGAGGTAGTCAGTTTCAGGACGGAATTCGATATGGTTGAACTTCTATAGTGAGGTACATTGGCTACTATATTTTCCTTCAATAGCTTGAGTATATGCTTTTGATCAGTTGCAATGTAGCGACCAACAAGTTTCAGCAACGTCGAGGCACAGATGCCACCCACCCCAGACCCCAACTCCAAAACTACTTGAGATTTGGATAGTTTGAACGGACATAATGGTGATAGTAGCCAATCTACCATCTGAATTGAGGTATTCCAACATATGAATCCAGTTGTACTGGTTGTTTGTTTAGACGACAATTGTGATATTGATTGCCTCACAACTAGATCAATATCATTTTCAGGAATCGAGACGGTGATTGTATCTGATTTCTTGTTGATGAATCCCAAATTGCTTAATGGAGCATTTCTAGAGTACAACTCAAATATATGCTCATCCAAGTCGTCATTTGTGAGCCTTAGTAGTTGTGAAATGACATCAGTATCTACCATGATAATCAACTAAAAGAATTGACTTTTTTCATGTTCCGCGATGCCATGCGCTCGAGAGACAAAAAGGAGAGCTTTACTATACAGCTAGATTACTTAATCAAAGAAAATATACACTTTTCGAATCCATATACTATATAAAGACTCTATACCCCCACCATATCCTCTAAATTAATCCCCTTGCATTCAAAATCTCGGCAATCAATATACCAGAACCGGCAGCTCCAATGACAGTATTATGCGACAAGACAACCATCTTAAAATCCAACAATGGATCTTCCCTAACTCTACCAACAGAAACACCGTAACCATTGTCTCTCTCCCTATCCAATCTTGGTTGTGGTCTGTCCTCTTGTTCCAAAACATGTATAGTTTGTTTGGGTGCTGAGTGGCAGCCCAACTTTAGAGCATCACATTGATACTCTCTCAATGCCTTTTTAACTTCTTCGACTGATGGAGCAGGCCTATTGGCAAATCTAAATGATATACATTCAGTGTGTCCGTCAATGACTGGTACTCGATTACATTGAGCGCTGACCTTCATTTTTTCGTCTGGTATATTAACCACTTCGGTTCCCTCTTTATTAAGCAACCCAAGAATCTTTTTGGTTTCCCATTCCAACTTGTCTTCTTCTCCACTGATATAAGGGACAATGTTATCCAAGATATCCATTCCTGATACACCGGGTGAGAATCCAGCACCAGAAATCGCTTGTAATGTAGTGGCTGTCAATGCATCAATTGGACCAAATTTTTCAACCAAGGGCTTCAATGGAGCGACCAAACCAGCAGTAGAGCAGTTAGAAATACAAATGAGATAACCCGTCTTTTTACCTTCCGCCCTTGACTTCTTGACTTTATTCTCTATGATGTCCAAGTGTTCTGGGTTCACTATTGGCACAACTAATGGAACATCCTTCACCCTTCTGAAGTTTTTGGCATTTGATACAACTGCTAAACCAGCTTCAACAAACTTTTTTTCTACTTCACCTGCAACATCTGAATCCAATCCTGAAAACACAATGTCACACTCTTTGAAGTTACCCTCTGGCTCACAAGTTTGTACATCTATGTTCAGGGCGGACTCTGGTAATATATCAGTTTGTTTCCAACTAACAGCATCTTTGTATGCCTTACCAGCTGATCTTGATGAAGCTCCCAATGCATGAATTTCAAATTCGGGGTGTTTTGATAACAATAAGATAAATCTTTGGCCCACGGATCCCGTGGCTCCTAATACTCCTGCCTTCTTGACCATAATTGTAGTGAAATTGATTGTTGAGAGAAGTGATATGTAGCTTGATTTTTTTTTCAATCACCTTTTATATATTTTTTTTTTCATTCATTCATTCATTTCTTTTTGTTTTGATTATGTAATTAAAAGTTATGATTCATTTTATTTTTTCACTTTTTGTGTCAGATTGCAACAGCCCGTCCGTATCAGTTGAGAAGATTGGGCTTTACCTTTATAGATATTATTGTCACCATAAAGGATACAATATCTGCTCAAGTGTGAATTGAAGGGCATTAGGACTTGATTTAGTGATCTTTAGTTCGATAAGTATAAAATTTTGCAGCAAGGTGAAAACAAAATTCGTCTAAATACTAATACTACAGCTTTGAAGATTCGTCAAACTAGCTGTTCACTGTTACAAACTTTTTAATTGACAAATACACCTCTTCTTCAACATTTATCCACTTGCTAGCACTTGGTAACGGCTCGCATTGGTCCATCATCTTTCTTCCAACCTTGCATGGTAGCATTCGCTGAAAAAGGTCGTGCATTTTGTAGACGCGTGTTTTCAAAGAAAAACATGAAAAATTGTAAAAGTCAATTTCAATCATAGGCAGCTTCTCAAAATCAACATACACAATGGTAAATACTGATTTTGAAAGAATTTTCTTTAACCAGTCGAGGGGTTCTGGTCGTATGCGTGTAGCCGATTCTGGATTGGGATGGAAGGCAAGTGCCAGCGCAACAAATGGATCGGCGGGAGCTCCTGAGCAACAAACATTTTTGTTGCCTCGTGAAGAGATATTGGTGACCACCTGGTCCCGAGGCTCAAAGGGATATGAATTGAGGATTCAGACAAAAAACAAGGGAGTTGTTTCATTGGATGGTTTCCATCCAGATGATTTTGCACAATTGAAACAAGAGTTGACTCGAAACTTTCATGTCAACTTGGAACATAAAGAACATTCATTGAGGGGATGGAACTGGGGAACTACCGATTTGGCTAGAAATGAGTTGGTCTTCAATGTCAATAACAAACCTTCGTTTGAGATTCCGTATGATTCCATTTCAAACTCCAATTTGACAGGAAAGAATGAAGTGGCAATTGAGCTCAATCTTGACAAAAACAATACAAAAATGGGAGATGAAGTGGTTGAAATGAGATTTTATGTACCAGGAACTACAATTGAGCAAGAAACTACCACAGTAAAGAATGAGGATGGGGAAGAGGAACAAGTTGTTTCGACAAACATGGACAGTGAACAAAGTGCAGCACAAACTTTTTATGAACAATTGAAAGATAAAGCTGATATTGGACAAATTGCTGGTGAAGCTATCGTTTCTTTTGGCGACGCATTATTCCTTACTCCAAGAGGTCGTTATGATATTGACATGTATGCCAGCTCTTTGCGATTGAGGGGTAAGACCTATGACTACAAGATTCAATACGATCAAATTGAACGTATTTTCTCGTTGCCCAAACCAGATGAAGTACATCACTTAATCATCTTACAAATTGATCCACCATTGAGACAGGGTCAAACTAGATATCCTTTTCTAGTTTTGCAATTTGTCAAGGATGAAGAGACCGAATTGGAATTGAATTTAAGCGATGAAGAATTTGAGGAAAAGTACAAAAATAGATTAAAGAAGACATATGATGCACCAACACATATCGTTATGGCGCATTGTCTTCGCGGGTTGACGGAGAAGAAATTGGTAATTCCAGGTGCGTTCCAATCTCGATTCTTACAACCTGGTATTTCTTGTTCAGTCAAGGCTTCTGAAGGTTATTTGTATCCTTTGGAGAGATGTTTCTTGTTTGTTACGAAACCCACTCTTTACATTCCCTACAGCGAGATAAGTAATGTGGTTTTGTCAAGGACTGGAGGTGGGGTTTCTGCATCAAGAACGTTTGACTTGGAGGTGAATCTCATTGGATCTAGCGTGAAACACGTTTTTGGTAGTATAGATAGAGAGGAGCAAGAAAATATTGAAAAGTTCTGTGTTGAAAAGGGAGTCAGAGTAAAGAATGAAGAGAAGATTGCCAAACAAAGATTAGCAAAAGCATTAGAGCAAGAAGCTGAAATGGACGCTGATGATAACGATGTTGACATGGGCAGCGCTGGTGAAGATGATGAAGATGCCGATGATGATTTCCAATCTGGCTCCGATTCGGATGTTGCAGAGGAGTTCGACAGTGATGCAGCTGAATCCAGTGAAGACGAAGATGATGCGGATGAAGACGATAGACCACCAGCGAAGAAATCAAAGAATTAGAAGAAAATTAGTTCTGTTGTGGGTGGAGAGTGTAAGTACAATATGATTGAGCGTTGACGAATGTGATAGACTCTTTACGTTGATGTAACTTTGGAACACGTGCTTTGCTAATCGATGGCGTAGAACGCCTCTAACTCTCTTATCCCTCGTCTATATCTACACACAAGGGAGAAGTATGACGTAGTTGCACCGAGTTGATTGTGGAGATATTAAAGAATTTATCAATGTTTCTTTTTTAATACAATGTACATATAGATAATCAATCTCAATAACATTGCCTAACTAGGAAAGTTGCCAGAAAAAGAATAAAAAAAATTGTGTACCTTGATTTTAACCCCTTTCCTGAAAATACTATATTGTAATAAATAGTGGTTTCCAGTTACCTTTTTCAACTTGAGTTATAAAGTTGGCTCTACCCACGTACTAACGGCCATTGAGTATGTTGAGTACATTTCATTATAGTGGATGAGCTTAAAGTCGCCTTTCACTCACCCTTTTTCTTCTTTTCTCTCCTTAGAAGAACCAAAATTTGGTTTAAATTTTTTGTTACATTTTATTTTTGTGTAAGAAAAAAAAGTGAGAGTTTCTTCTTTTTGTGAATCACATATCACATATAAGTTTTCCATTTGTGTTAAATACAACCAGCATCAAACTACTACATTTTACACACCCATTGTAATTATATATCATGACATTTTATTTTGCAATAGTTATAATCAACTACATTAATACATATACATACGCAATTTCCCTTTGTAGATAAAATTTTGGTCCACTTCCTAAATTATATATTGATTTGCTTTTTTCTTTCTTTTTTTAGGGTTTTCTACTCAAGGAAATAGGCTATACCGGAAGATCATCAATCTAAAATTATCCCACATTCCACATAAAGAAAGCCCAGCACTCTCAAGCTTTACCATATAGCCAATTTGGGTAAAGTTACTGCAAGAAAGTGCTTTCCCCTTGTTTTCGATCCAATCAAACTAACTACACTTTCGGGCACATTACCGCATACGTCAAATAATTCAACCACAACCAACGTGCCTTTGCATTACGAAGCAGGAGAGAGACCAAAGAAAAGAAAAGAGAGAGCAAACACACAAAGCTTAAAAACATCACGAAACCGCTGATCCACTAAATTTTCCCATTTTTCTGGTACACCTACTTTCAAACGAAAAGAAGAAAGTGGTAAACCAAAAAATTAATGACAGAGATTGAATTTCAAGACTATTTATTGTTCACAGCATTGCTTGGATTTGAAGCCAATATGGCTATGGGCACTGGTAAAGGGAACATGTCCAACAATTATTGCTCACTCAATAAAGCAGCAAGCACAACAATGACCACCACAGCTCACAACCCCCCACGAATAGCACCACCAAGTGTTGATGATGCATCCATTCCCAAAAGATCACCAGCAAGACTACTTGACAGATGGAAGTTACCATCACAGAGGCTAATGAACGCAGTTTCGAATGCCAAGAGCAAAACTAACACCATCAACAACAATAATAAGGGCTCGATGCCCTATGGTAAAGGTGGCGGAGCACCTGATTCGCCGCAATCGTTTTCAGAGTCAACTAGCTCGTTTGAGATTGAGGATGATGTCAAAGACGACGAAGTTGGAGCTTGCTTGTCCTCAAATTCCGACAATGAATCAGTGTTTTCTGAGCCAGGAAATATGCTACAACCTGTAAAAGTTTCCAGGTTCAACGAGCCCAAGGAGGAAGATGGAAAATGGGAGGAGCTTTTAGAAGGACTTGAAAGTATTCAAATCTGCAACATTGACGATGTGCTTACATTCAAACACACAGACAACACTCAATTGGCGCGAGTTACGGTCACTGCAACGCCTTCAAGTAGGACAATAAATGCGGTTGGAGCATTTTGATCAGGGCGTACTCACCAGTTGACTAATTGGTAATAGTCCAGTATCTATTCATGATTTCGGTCTTTTTTTTCTTACGTTTTACGGCTTTTATTTCGGTGGTGTCCCATTCTTTTAAGTAGATGATTTAAGTTGATTTTGTTCATGTTTGAAATCACTGTAAGACTGTGAGGGGTTGGGAAGCCCTAAGTATCAAAGGGCTTTGGAGTAGTTCCTTTAGAGTTTCTACCCATGTGTGTTATTATGATCAATAAGGTTCATGCTTCTTTCATTTCAATGCGCTGGGCACAACTGGAACCCCACCAGCAAAACATCAAACAAAGTCGCAGCTATTGATTGCTTGCATTATAATCAGATACTTTTATATTGCTTTAATTTTCATCGCAATGGATTCGTAGACTTCAACATGGCCAAATTTTCGGAGTATACTCGCTCCTATGCACGGCTTCTTATTTCTTTGCGACTCGCTAAGGGATCCCCCAAAAAAAAAAAGACATAATTATCCCAAGAAAAGTGTAGAGAGGAAGAGGGAATGGGGTCATACTTACAGTCTGACATCTATGCACTGATGTATCAACCTCTGCGGTTGACATACAGCCCCCTTTAAGTGCATAGCCACTCTATGTCTACCTCCGGAGTAGCTATTTCATGGTTATCCCCCACAAATACAAACGGCTATTTGACTCCTTCTTATTCTTTTTATTTTTATTTTTTCCGACTTAAAGCGAAAAGTATTTATTTTTTTTCTGCATTAGTATGATGTGCTTCAACCCATTCGTATAAAAGAAAAATTGCGTTTTCTGACCTTATAATATCTTTTCCTATATTTCGTTTGATAAAGTTTCCACATTAGTAATCAAAGAGAAGAGATAGTTGATAAATCCCAAATACTTACTTGAAACACTCAACTGTTCATTCACAGCATCAACAAAGAACCTTCTTCAGCAAATCAAGTCAATGATCAAGTCAAGCATTGTCAATAACTATATTTGTTAAAGTTACGTATAAATTACATTAAGGTAAGCACAACTGTACAATGTCCGACTCAGATAGCCTACTGTTGGGTTTAGTCATTTACTCGGCGGTTAAACCTATATTCAAAATATACTTCATCATTGCAATAGGATTTATTCTAGCCAAACGAAATATTTTAACAGTGACGACATGTCGAGATATATCCGATACTATTGTGACGGCAATCATGCCGTGTTTGATCTTCAACAATATGGTTAGCTACCTAAAATCATCCGATATCAAAAATATTGGTGTCATTTTATTCACTTCGTGCTTATTGTTTACTTTTGGTGGGTTTCTGGCGTATGGTATACATTTGATTACAAAATCCCCCAAACGATGGTTAGGTGGACTAATATCAGTGGGGATTTTCCCAAACATTAGTGATTTGCCCATAGCCTATCTACAAACATTTGCAAAGGGAGGAACAATATTCACGTCAGCCGAGGGTAATAAAGGTGTGGCATATGTTTGTATCTTCCTTATGGGAATGACGTTGCTTCAGTTTTCCTTTGGGTTATACCGATTGATACAGTGGGATTTTAGGGATGAGTTGTTGGGAGATGAGGAGGATTTGGAAAGGAGTTCAAGCGGTGCCACTAATGATACAAGTAAACTGGGCCACGACGGAGATGACCTTGAGAAGAAATCAACACGAAGAACGAGTGATGATGCAAGGGATGCTCTACGAGCAACTGCACAAACACGTCATAATCCTGTAGATGAAGAAGCCATTGACACCTCATCAGATTCGATTTTGAGCCAGCTGAGTGAAGAAGAGCGTAGAAGGCGAAGCATAATGGATGAGGAGCAACAACATAATGAATTTTTACGAGTACAAACGAGAAGGCAAGAAAGTCTGTCCATGACCGGGTCTGGGTCCGGCTCATTGAGTCGAAGAGCATCAAGACGCAGAAGAGGCTCAGACAGTTCTGCTACCAGTGGTCCTTTAGATTTGGTGCCACCGAGGTCAAATGATTTGAGAAGGCAGCAGTCGCAGAATGTGGAGGACGTGATTAATGAGTATTCCGAGTTTGATGCATTGAAGCACCACGAGTTGCAAAAGTCTCATTCGAGACAAGAACCACTGGATGAAGTAGAGCCAGAAATCGTCGAGGAAAAAGAATCGAAAGCTAAATCCTTTGTCAAAAAGATGTTGCAAAATTTGCGAGCACCTACTTCGATATCGTTGCTTACATCTATTGCCATTTGCATGTCACCTCCTTTGAAAGCTTTATTTGTAACTAGCACATTCAGCAAGCATATTCCAAATGCGCCCGATGAGCAACCACCCTTGTCATTTATCATTGATTTGGTGAGCTATGTTGGAAATGCTTCAGTTCCATTGGGGTTGCTTCTACTAGGTGCTACACTTGCTCGTTTGCAAGTTAAAAAGATGCCACCTGGGTTTTGGAAAACAGCATTATTGATAACATTCACTCGACTCGTTGTACTCCCTATATTTGGAGTGGGTGTCACCACTGGATTCAACAACGGTGGTTGGTATGGTAATGACAAACTCGTTAGATTTGTTAGCGTATTGGAATTTGGATTACCCAATGCCACTTCACTAGTCTACTTTACTGCATTTTACACAGATCCTACAAGTGATGAACATTTACAAATGGATTGTTTAGCCATTTGTTTGATTACGCAATATTTAATATTATGGTTTACATTGCCCTTTTTGATTACATTCACGCTAAAAGTTTCAATGGGCATGTGATGGACGAAATCAGATAAGAATGATTTTATAGAAAGTCTGTACGAATAGACACAAAAGAATCATAGTCACTTTTTACGTAGAGAATAGGAGAAAGACGAAGACAACAAAGCGTGGTTTTTATTGACATCTCGTCGAAGCGGAGTGTAAAAAATAGATGGTACAGCAGATCGGAATATACCACAAAATAAAAAAAATTGTCACATGCTACACGCAAAAGCAATTATAATTGTAAGGAGTATTTCCCAAACGGGCAAAAGCCGCACTTTATTCCAAAATTTCAATGTATAGCAAGAGATCCTATAAATTGCATCAAATTTTTTTTTTTTTTTTCAAAACAGCCCCCCTTTTTCTTCCATACCAGTCAAGATCACATTTCTACCAAGTCAATTGATTCAATTTACACAGACACAGCACTACAACAATGGCTTTATATTACAATTTAGTTTTCGCTTTACTTGTTATTGAAATGGCATTCTTTGCTGTTCTTTCAATGCCATATCCAAGACCAGTTAGAAGAACCATTTTGGTCACTGTCTCAGCGCCGTTTAAAAACGAACAATTCCAAATTGCCTTGAAATGTGTCTTGGGGTTTGTGTTTGTCTTGTTTATTGATTCAGTGAATCGTGTTTATGCTGTCACTTCTGAATTGACTTCAGCAACCCAATCTCATCCAGGTACTTCTGTCATGAATGATAGATCCGAAATTCAAGCTAGGAGATTTTACGCTCAAAGAAATATGTATCTTTGTGGATTCACTTTGTTTTTGACCTTGATTTTGACGAGAACTTACAATTTGGTGGTTGAATTGATTTCAACAAAGGATAAAGTTGACTCATTACAAAAGAACAATACTGGAGCTGGTTCTGTTACGGCCGATGGCGACGGTGAAGAATTGGTCAAGTTGAAGGCTGAATTGGCTGAAAAGGATAGAACTTTGGAAATTTTAAAGAGCCAAGCCAACACTTTAAGTCAAGACTACCAGGGCGAATCCGAGTTGAAGGAGAGAAGATAGATGAATTGTTGATTTTACTGCTTGTTTATTTTAAGTCCATCGTGTATATTTTCATTCTAGACCCCATTAGTCTTTAGTTTCGTACGCGTTGCTCTTGTGTTTAGGAACAAATTGAAAATCATCACTAGCTTTACCCAAAAACATTTCGGTTATTTTGATCCAATCTTTGTAATCCGTGGAAGCTAAGAATGTCTCCATCTCGTTCCTACCAACCCACGTTGGTGGTCTCTCATTTAATTTTGGCGGTAACCTTTCCATGATACCAACAGGAATATACCTATGAGTGAAACTGATAAACTCGCACATGAATCTCCTTGCTATGTTCACACCATATTCGTCGGAGCCCCAATGCTCTATAGCGAATTTGGAAAAATTTCCCAACATGTCCAATCTTTCAGACGATGATTTATCCAAATATTGTTGTGCTTCAACTTCCTCGAAAATCCAGGGTTTGATTAATGCACCTCTAGCCACCATCACGGAATCAATACCTTCTGTATTTACGTGATTATACCAGTCCTCATGAGAATAAACATCACCGTTACCAACAAACCAAGTTGGTGTCGTATCTGAAGCATCTTTGTCTTCTTCTCTCTTGGCGTTCCAATCTTTGACAACTTTACCTACTTCCAGTATATATGCCCAATCAGCTTCTTTGGAATATCTTTGTTGTCTTGACCTTCCGTGAAGAGTTATTGCAGCAACTTGAGTTTCAGACAAAACCCTATCCACTAGTTGTTTGGCTGTGTTTTTATTCTCCTTAACACCTGTCCGGATTTTGATTGTAACTGGAATGTCACCAGATGATGCATTCATTGCTTTCACGAGTCTGAGTAGTCTTGGTGGCTGGTCTAACAAAGCGGATCCTTGACCTTGTCTGTATAGTAAGTCGATAGGGCAACCACAGTTCAAATTTAGCTCGCTAACATGATTGGTGTTTTCATAGATGGCTTCACTCGCCTTTGCCGCAGACCACAATTTGGAACTGGCTATTTGTACACCAAAACCAGGATATTCACTCACATGAGCTTTGGGTAATGCCCACTCAGGATTATGCCCTTGGACCAAGGGAATAGATAAAGCCATTTCTGAGTACGTCACATCGGCACCCAATGTTTTCATAAGACGACGATATGGCAAATTGCCAACCGTAGTCAAAGGCGACACAATTTTTGCTCTGTTGAGGTTTATTCTTTTCTTTTCAGAAATCTTGAAAGGTTGCTCAACGTAGCTAGCCTCATTGTCCTTGCGTTCTTCCCTTGTTTCATTTTGAATTTTGGAATCCAAAAAATTAATCACAGGAGTGGCAATCTTGAATTCATACTTTTTCTTTTGCAAGGCAAACTTGGCCTCTTTATCAATGGCATTCACTTCAAAGTTTGTCTTACTTGCTAGATCAAGCTTTGCTAAATCTCTGATCAATTTGTTAGTTTCTTTATCGTAGTGAGATTTCAACCATCTGCACTTCATTCCTGCAGGACAATAACCCAATGCTTCGAAAACGGGACAAACACCATCAATATCCTCCTGTTTTGATTCAAGGTAGGATTGCAAATCATGAGAATATTTACATTTTTCTTCACCTAAAAAACACGATTTGGAATCATCAGGATCTATGATGGAGGGACATAGTTTAATAGTATCCTTCTTCTGTTTTAGATCACGACCGTGATTTTGTCCTCTTTTTCTCTTGCCCTTCTTGTTTTGTTGTCCATCCGCTGCACCTTCTGCCATTCTGTCTCCTCCCTCAGCTTCATCATCATGGTACTCTACCACGTTTGTGGCTTGTACTGGCTTAGCTACAATAAATTCCGGCTTGATGGCAGCAATACCCTTAGTATACGGATCCGTATTTTGCCTTTTTTGCTCGGAAGTAGCATTTTCTTCAATAGGTCTCTTTTCTTGAACGGTCATTAGAGTTTAGATTTATATATTCTGGTGGAAACTTAGTTCAATTTAATTTTTTTTTCTTTGCAATTTGAACTCATCTCTTGAAAAAACCCCATCTCTACTACTCATCACACATCGTTTCCCAAGGATGGTTGAATTGCTAGAAAAGAAAAGGAAAATAGAAGCCTCTGGAGCTTTGCAAAAGGCGCCAAGACCTTCTAGAATCTTCAGTCCTTTCAGAGTTTTGGGAAATGTAACTGATTCAACTCCATTCGCCATAGGTACTTTGGGATCAACTTTTTATGCCGTTACATCTGCAGGAAGAACATTTCAAATTTACGACTTGGCCACATTACACTTGTTGTTTGTATCTCAAACACAGACCAAGTCTAAGATTACCTGCTTTGCCACTTATCGTCATTACGTATTTGCAGCTTATGCCAACGAAATTGGAGTCTACAGACGAGGCAGGTTGGAGAAGACATTGACTTGTGAAACTTCAGGAATCCTTACCCATCTATGCTATTTTGGAGAGTATCTAGTTAGCGGCAGCTCAGAGGGCGACTTATTTGTATTCAAAAAACTGCAGGATTCAAAATTCCCAACTGAATTACACTCTGCAATCAAAGCAGTTAACACCGGTGTTGATGGAGATATTGTTGGCATTGTTCATCCTCCCACATACTTGAACAAAGTCGTGGTAGCCACTACCACCTCAATAGTAATAGTAAATGTACGCCTGGGGAAAGTGTTGTTCAAATCCCCACAACATCAATTTGGAGAGGCAAGTATTTCCTGCATTGAATGTGCTCCTGCCCTTGACATTGCAGCCATTGGAACTACCACGGGAGATGTTTATATCTACAACTTGAGAAAAGGCATGGTTTTGGGAGACAAGATTACCACATCAGGGTCGGAATCATCAGCAAATGTGACATCAATTTCGTTCAGAACAGATGGACAACTGCATTTGGTTGCAAGTTTGAATAACGGTGACTTGTATTTTCACGACTTGGATAAGAACGCTCGTGTTCATGTATTGAGAAATGCTCATAAGGAAACATTTAACGGCGTTGCAAAGGCACAGTTTTTGAATGGACAACCAATTGTTTTAACAAACGGTGGTGATAACCATTTGAAAGAGTTTGTTTTCGATCCAAGCCTTTCCTCCACAAATTCGTCCATCATTACACCTCCACGTCATTTGAGGTCAAGAGGTGGTCACTCTGCTCCACCAGTAGCAATAACATTTCCTGAAGAAGACAAAACTCATTTCCTATTAAGTGCATCCAGAGACCGATCATTCTGGACTTTTTCATTAAGAAAGGATGCACAAGCACAAGAGTTTTCTCAAAGAATGCACAAGTCAAAGGATGGCAAGAGGCAAGCAGGAGTTGTTACTTCCCTCAAAGAGAAATTTCCTGAAATCATTGCAATCTCCTCATCAGAGGCAAGAACTGGTGATTGGGAAAATATAATTACTGCGCACCAGGATGAGCAATTTGCCAGAACTTGGGACTCGTCTACGAAAAGGGTTGGGCGGAATGTACTAAACACCGTCGATCAGGGCTTTTGCAAGGCCGTTTGTATTTCTCAATGTGGTAATTTTGGTCTTGTCGGGTCCTCATTAGGAGGTATTGGTGTTTATAATTTACAGTCGGGCTTATTGAGAAAAAAGTACATTTTGCACAAGCAGGCAGTGACAGGTCTTGCTATCGATGGAATGAACCGAAAGATGGTAAGCACTGGACTAGATGGTGTAGTTGGATTCTACGATTTTGGCAAATCAAAATACTTGGGCAAGTTGCAATTGGATGCACCAATTACTTCTATGGTGTATCACAAGCTGTCGGATTTGATGGCTTGTACATTGGATGACTTGTCAATTGTTGTCATTGATGTTACCACACAGAAAGTTGTCAGAGTTCTTGTGGGACACTCGAATCGAATTTCAGGTTTGGACTTTTCCCCCGACGGAAGATGGATTGTTTCTGTTGGATTAGATTCCACTTTGAGAACATGGGATTTGCCCACCGGTGGATGTATTGATGGTGTCGTATTACCAGTGGTGGCTACATCGGTCAAGTTTTCTCCATTAGGCGACTTAATTGCCACTACTCATGTGTCAGGCAATGGGATATCCTTGTGGACCAATCGCGCTCAATTCAAACCGGTTTCAACAAGGCATATTGAAGAGGAGGAATTCTCTACGATGTTGTTGCCAAACGCTGCAGGTGATGGTGGATCAACTATTTTGGATGGGGCTTTGGACGACAACGAAGACCAAGATGCATATGCCTTAGGCAAGTACGACAGTAAGCCCCAACTTGATGAAAGTTTGATCACATTGTCCCTGGGTCCTAGAACCAAGTTTTCTACCTTGCTTCATTTAGACACAATCAAGCAGAACAATAAACCCAAGGAGGCGGTGAAAAAGCCGGAAAAAGCGCCATTTTTCTTGACTTTAAGTGGCGAGACAGTGGGTGACAGAGCATCAGTTGCTGAAGGTGCGCAACAAAAAGAAGAACATCATTCTACTGAAGAAAACAGTCGGCTATTGTCATTGAATGGAGTAACTGGTCACTCATTCGAAAGTCAATTTACAAAGTCGTTGAGATTATCCGTTGAAAATGGAGATTATACCACGTTTTTGGAATATCTCATGAAGTTGTCTCCCGCTGCATTGGATCTTGAGATCAGGTCTTTGAATTCGCAGCCACCATACGAAGAGATGACAAGCTTCGTCAAGGCATTGACTTTGGGCTTGGGGAGTAACACCAACTTCGAACTCATTGAAACAATTTTGTCTTTGTTTTTGAAAGTCCACGGAGATGTTATTCACCAAAGTGAAGATTCTTCAAAGCTTCGTGCTGCTTTGAGCGACTACTCTCAAATGAGCGAAAAGATGAACGACAAGTTGGATGAAGCCGTTAAATATTGCTCCAGTGTAATCAATTTTATAGTATAAAAGAGAGCTACCATTTTTAACATTGTTTTCTTTTTGTATGTGACGACAAAATATCGAATTTGGTGCATTTGCAATCACTCTATGCCTCTATACTTTCTCCCTACTATGAAATGAACATAGACATCATTGAACCCTCAATCAGGATACGAATACCACGTGCACGTCAAAACAACCTCAAGGCAACAGCAGTACTTCAATTGGAGAGTCATATTTATGTCGGATGCAACAACGGGGATTTGCTTGTATTCAGTATTTCGGGTCAATCAGAACCCATCAAAGAGCCAGAATATCCCACTATTAATAGTTCGGCTCCAACTTTTCAATCACTGGCAACAAGATCGGTTCGATCGTTAAAATCATATGCTGATTCGCGCAACTTATTCGCAGAGAATCATGGGTACACATTGATGGGCACATACAAAAATCTCATTGGTGACGGCACCGGAATTTCATCTATTCAATTGCTTCCCCTTGTGAGTCAGCAACCCAATACACAAAAAACAATCGTTCTAATTACTGGCGCCTCGTCGCTAAAGATTTATGAACTCGTGGGGAGTCACACCAACCTAGTTTATTCTCTTGAGGAGACAAGGCTTGCTAATCCTTTGTATGTCGATCACAACGAAAACCGCTTGTTAATCATTGGATTCAAAAAGAGGTTGCTTATTTTATCCATCACGAACAAATCCCGTAATGTTTTGCAATTCAACATAGTCAAAGAGATTTCCTTGAAAGATAGAATACGAACGATCAACAAGTACGATGAGAATCGAATATTGTTAGGAATTGAAAGAGATTATGTCTTGTTGGAGTTGAACACATTCGGGATTAGTCTGATGACGGGAGGCGGTAATCTGGAAATTTTCACACACGCAACATCATTCACCTATTTCGGTTTATCAGTGTCGGATTCTCTGGTTTGGACTTTGCTTACAGGAGGTAACTTGATTATCCTCATCAAAGATACGACTGTTGTACAGCTTGATAAAAGCAGCAATACAATTTCTACATCTCCTATCAAGTTATCAACGGTTCCATTAGCGGTGGTGTTCATCAATCCCATGTATTTGGTTGTTATTTACTCAAAGCGATTGGAGGTGATAGACATAAAAGGATCCATCATTCAAAAGTTTCTGCACCATATAATGTCGAATCAAATTTTGGCTGACTTTGATGGCTCAACGTTGGTCTTGGCATCAGGGTCAAACATCTTCCAATTGAACGTAGTTTCTTACCAACAACAGCTAACACAATACTTGAGCATCAGTGGTCGAATTCTGGGCACATCCAGACAACTCGACAATGATTTGAAACTCATTGGGACAGATAAGGCTATTCAGCTTGTGACTCTATTACCATCTGATAGTGGTGATTATTTCGATACTGTTAAATCAAAAGAACTAAAACTACGGGACTTATACAAATTAAAGGCAGTTTACTTGTTTGAAGCATATTCGAAATACCATGAATCATTGGTTGAAATCGGCTCAGAATGGTTGCTTTCGTTTCGTGACGTGCTCGCTCTATTTCCGGATTTTTTGAACGCTGAGATTCGCCTTGGAAAGAATGAAGGCAACGGAAAGGGAGCGCCTTTGCAAAACACACTGAACCCAGTCAAGCATATTACCATAGAGGATTTAGAATCAAATCCAATAACTGAATCTGAATACGAGACGGATGCTACTGCTAGAAAATCAATCAAGCCAGTAAAACGGTCTTTGAAGATGCAAAATACGCGGCGCTTTGTCAAAGCCGTAAACAACTTGATAATCTATCTAACAGAACAAAGACGGATACTATTACAATTCCAAGCCAAACGAACTATTCAATGGAAACATGTTGAGCTCGAACCGATAGACATCTACCCTCCTGTGGAGAATCAATTGAAACAAGTTTCGATAATTATTGACACATCCTTGTTCCTTTGCTATTTCTATTGTAAACCCATGTTGCTCGGTCCATTACTTCGTTTACCGAATAATCAATGTGATTCAAAAATTGTGCACCAGTGTTTGATGAGCAATGTGCATAATCATATACAGCAGAGGAATCTCAAACAACCAAACTTTATAAAGGAGTTGCTTGATTTTTATTACGGTCGTGGGTTACACAAGGAAGCGTTACAAATGATGTATAATTTAGCACATGATGAAGTTCAACCTAGTCATTCAAATGAGGATGATAATGTGTATGATGATTTCATTAGGAGTCCGCAATTGACAGTGCAGTATTTACTGAAGTTGACAAATGAGCACTTATCGCTCATATTGGAATATGCTGAATGGGTCATCGACGACGATGCACTGAATAGTAAAAGGTTGTTTATGAATGATTCATATGAATGCGAGAGTTATGATCCCGAAATGATTTATCTGTTCTTCATCAAAAGAAAATCATATTCCACCGCCGTTACATATTTGGAATGGTTATTAAACGAAAGTGATATAAAAGAAAAGTTGAAAAAAACCAAATCATTCAACGCTTTCGAAACAAAGCTTTGTTGTTTGTATTTGAAGGAAATCAAGAATGAAGTGAATAAGGATGAGTATTATAATAAGCTCTGCACGGTGTTGTCACAAAGTGAGCTTTATGACCCTTGGCCAGTGTTGAAGGATATACCAACCACCGATGATAAAATGTTGAGATTGACTGTTTTTGTTTACAAAAGACTTGAAGAGCATGAAAAAGCCATTGATGTATTGTACAGCCAATTGAACGATTTGGATGCGGCAATGAAGTATTGCTCACAGATGTATGAAAAACCCAATGGCGCCATCTTGGGTACAAATTTGTTTCATAAATTACTTGAAGATTTGCTTTTAGATCTAGAGGAAAATATTGATGATATTTCTACTTTGCTATCTCAAGAAGGGTCGAAAATGTCGGTGCACAAAGTGTTTGAACTTCTTCCCCCATCATTTCCATTAAATAAATTATCACATTTCCTTACGAGTCAGATTCAAAAAGTTGGCAACAAAGTGCATGAGTCTAGAATGTGTTCTCAATTGTACAAGGCAGGCTCGACGAATTTGAAGCACAAGGTACTCAATTTGCAAGATGAAGCTTACAAGATCAACTCTAGTAAGCAAAAGTGTTCGATATGTAATGAGAGGTTGGGTTATGGCTATTTCACTGTGTCGAGTGACGAGTCTATTGTGCACTATGGATGTGCTCAGAAGATGAAAAATGTCAAGGAAATTGATAGAGTAGCGAAAAAGTAGTATTGCATTGTGTATTGATGTAGTTCGTAGAGTCCTCTGGTGCTGCGATTTGAAGTGACTACCCTCGAATCCTGCATATAGTGCAACGAATGTCTCACATATATATTTCAATCAAGCGTTTGAATTATTAATCAAATCTTTAACACTTCTGCCTTCATCATCAAAACTAACTGCACTAACAAAGTCCAACAGACCTTACTGCCAATCATGCTCAGTCTGAACCCAATAATACATCCAAGCTACCGGAACCACCGGTTCAAATTTGAAACATTTTTACGAAACGAATACAATTTTGGTCTTGATCCCGACAGACCAGTATGCCCATTATACAACCCCCACAACCCACAATCATCATGCCCATTGGGGTCCAATTGCCCCAACAAACACGTTTCACAAATGTACTCAAACAAAGTCGTATGCAAGCATTGGCTACGTGGCTTGTGTAAGAAAGGTGATCATTGTGAATTTTTGCATGAGTACAATCTACGCAAAATGCCAGAATGCTTATTTTACTCCAAGAATGGATATTGTACTCAAGGTAGTGAATGTTTGTACCAACATATTGATCCACAACTGAAAATTCCTGAATGTATGAATTATAATGCTGGGTTTTGTGCCGAGGGTCCTAATTGTAAGAGTCGACATGTGAGGAGAACAATTTGTCCGTATTATATGGCCGGATTTTGCCCTCAAGGGCCTGAGTGTGAGCATACGCATCCTAAATTTGATTATCACAATTTGTACTTGAGGATAAAACCAGATCCAATAAGAGCAACACAGGCAGAGCTGAGTGGTGAAGAAGAGAAGGATGGCGTAATGGTATCGCAAATCGAAGGTAATGCCAGTGAATCGAATGCAATATCTGTATAGATGAAATAAATAGATTACTCAAAGAAAGTGGATTGTTTTTGCAAAAAGCCTATACTCTATAACTACGTATTTGCTCTCTTTCTTGAGGAGTCAAAATCCAGTTAATACCAGTAAAATCGTCGTCGTCGTCGTTCTCCTCTTCTTCCTCATAAGCATCCTCGCGATTCACTTGTTCGAGCATTGGTTGCTTACTTTCTTCGTATTCATCATCGTCCATGCCAACAAGCAACACCAATTGAGTCAATTTGACAAATTTTTCTCTCAATTGATAATTATCTTGACAGACTTCATTGATAACAAAACTCATATCTTTTTCCAACTTGACTGATCCCAATTCATTTATTTTGGACTTTTTTAATGCTAAATGTAATTTCCTTTCAATCAAATTGACCAAATTGACAACTATTAATCGTAATAGCTTGTGCCATACAGATTGATGCAACGTTTGCAAGTATGGGCGCGTTAGTGAAGACCAATTGGATTTAAATTTGATGAGTAGTGATGGGTCGTTAACCTGATTAGTGGAGTATAAGATGTAATTGGACTCGGAACTTTCAGGCACGAGATCACTGACCATGGTGATTAACCGTTGTCTAATTGACTGGTTGTACAAATTAATCAAACTTTCATTCAAAATCTTGTTGGTGATGGAGTTGAATGGATTTAAAAAATCTTGATCCAAGATGGCTCTAATCTTTTCGGCATCCTTACCAAAGGGGAAATTAGTTTCGATGAGCCCTGTATTAGATGGTGCTGGTGATTTGACATTATTTATAACCTTTGTAAAGTATTCTTGAGCAATACCTACCGAATTTAAATATAGGAGAAAGTTCATGAGCTTGGGACTGTTTGAAGAAGTGGTTTGTAAACTGCCAACAATTGCCCCTGAGCCACTTACAACACTGCCAAATGCGCTCGACGCCCCTTTGAAGAAGCCACTACTATTGGACGTAGTGGAAGCGGCAGTAGTAGTTACTGGGCCACCGTGTGGCTCGGGAGTGCCACTTCTCGACTTGGCTCGTGGACTAGCTAAACCTCCATCCTCACTCAACAATGATAAAGACTGATTATACTTTGGCTGATTGTCATTGAGATTCCTTATAAAGTACCCATTTATCAAATCCTGTTGTATAACTCGAAAACTCTCCGTAACAAAAGCTTTAACGGATGTTGGGAAACCAGATTGAATTACATTTCTCAAAGTATTATTCAATATCAAAGTTAAATCCTCAATCACAGATGAACAAGGTGGGTGGTCAGGTGATTTCGATTCAAGTGCTGGTCTCAAGTACGACTCCAAACTGGGTAACTCCTCAATCGTAATTGATTTTTCCAATGATCGACGAAAATAAAATTGATACATTGCCTCAAATGCAGGCAAAAGCTTTTCATTGATTTTCCTGGAGAAATTAGATTTGGTAATGATCATAGGCATGGTCAACTCGGATGAGTCTGATTGATGGAAATACTTGATGGTCACAAACTTGCAATATAAAGCCCAGCTGTGCAATATCAAGGATAACTCCAAGATCAAATCGCCAACATACCGAATGGGCACAAGATCATCCAAACCTTCGTAGTCCTCACTCACACGACCTTGCTCTACTGTATGTTCATGCAAGTCAGTGAGCCTTCTGGACAACACAGGGAATTTGTATAGTTTAATATCCTGAAACAACTTGTCCAATCGTCGTGCATCATAAAACGTGTCGGTAATAACTCCAATCTGTAAATCAACTTCACGTTGCAATTTGTTGACTACGTACGTCATTGCATCTGAGTATGTAGACGCATAGTATCGTTTGATCAAAGGGCCATGTTGAGAGAGCATCATTGACACATTTTCAAATAATTGCATCGCCACAGTGTCAAAGATACCTGGTTTCAAATCAGTTGCAGTGATGCTGTTTATCGTCTGTGTCAAGTTTTTCGACGACTCACTAATAATTTCACATATGAATTTCGCATAGCAGTTTAATCCGACTTCCTCTTGACCAATCAAGGGGAATAGTTGAAAATATTTAGTTAAGTGTTCAACATCCCTTTTCGATGCTGCTTCATTGAATTGTTTTTGGAACACAACGGTAAGTTGTTTGACCCAATTGTCAATACAAACCTCGGGTAGGTCGGGGACATTTGTTGACGGAATAACAGCTGATGCGTATTGGCCACGAATTAAATCTTGTGGTATCTTTGTTTTGATTGAGTGAATACATTGAGCAGCCAATTCCCAATTTTGTCCCTCTATGGCATAATTGATTTGGTTGATGTTGCTTTTCAACAGCTGAACGCTTTCGACATAGTGTAGTGTGTCATCAACGTTGCTTATCTCTTGGTCTAACGATTTGATTTTGTAGGTTAAGTTGTGGCCCAATTCATCGGCATTGGCTAGTACTTGAGTTAAATTCGACGCATTCTTGATTGTTGAGGAGAGTTTGCTCACTCTTAATAGATCGATATTGCTAACATCCTGTTGTAGTTTCTTCTTGTTTATTGTGACAAAGCTTTCAAGTTTGGAATCAATGGTGGATATTGCATTATCTATTTTGTCAATTATATCGTGCAAATCATTTGGTGAGGCAGAGTCGTGGAATTGATTCTTGATTTCATGTATAGCTATGGTTAGAGTATCCACGTTTAACAGAAAGTTGTTGCTATGGCTCATGTTAGTGAGCAACCCGGTGTACAGAATCGAGTGGACAAGTTGTGAAGAAAATATTAAAAAAAAAAAGATCCATTTGTTGATGGAAGCTTTTCTTACATTGAGAATAAACACGTACATCATCTAATTAAAACTAATAATACTCTAAGCTAAAGATCCCATTGGATCATAGTATGGCAAAGTGTTGAATTCCTTGCCTTTCCAAATATCATATGTCTTTTTACTAACATACTTCTTGGTAGTGACAATTTGATAAACAAATTCACTAAACCATTCGTCTGTCATCATGTACCAGCCTTTTTTACCAGTTTCGTCTCCCCAAGAATTTTCAATCTTCCACCTGACTGGTTTGTCAGTAGATGGGTCAATATGAACTGCAGTAATGACCATAGCGTGGGTCATCAAAGAACTACCTGTTTTCAATCTATTAGCCTTGGTTAACTCCAAATCAAAATCAAATGCTGTTGTGTAATCATAACCTGTATTATCCAAAACACCAGTTGTTCTATCACCAAACTTTCCAACATCACAACCGAAAAAGATTGGTTCATTATCCTTCAACATCTTGATGGCCACATTTTTGATTTCGTCAATTTCAGTATTGACATACTCAATTGGTTTGCCACCGTAAATATTGTTCAATCTGTCAACAGTGTACAATTTATCATAATCATTCCTTGGATCATGAATCAAGGAGAAATGCTCTGCAGCATCATACTTAACGTGGCTCTTGTAGAAGTCCAATGCATTTGTTTTGAAATGCTTGTATTTGCCATCCTTGTCCAAAAATTCCCATACAAATTCATCAGTGGGTTTAGGTGGGGACCCAATCGTTAAGGACAAGGTCTTGTAAATAGTCTTCATTGCTCTCAACTTGAATTGACGAAGCACATTGTCAGAAGCCTTTGATGCTTTCAATTCTCTAATTTTCAAAGCAAATTCTCTGAGCTTTTCAGTAACAATGTAGTTCAACTTTGAAGAGCTGGTGGATTGACTGTTATCGGGAAACACTTCATTAGGAACCAAACCATATTTGTTAACCAAATTAACAATCATATCCCATTGACCACCATCTCCAACTGGATCGTGCAACAAGAACTGAATCAATCTTGAATCTAATTCTTCATCAACAGTGTCTTCGATATTTTCCAAAAAAAAATTGGCTTTTTCCAACTTGTCATAAAAATATAAGTAACTCTGTGAAAGTTGAAACTCGTCATCTTTCAAGTTATAATTTTTGATAACATGAGTTCTAAACACATTTGAAGATGCAAAAATCCAACATCTACCTGATGATTTTTGATTATTAGCAAAAGAAGGCGAACCAATGGTATCAACAGTGACATTAAACAAGTATCTCTCTTTCAACCTCGTTTTTGAGTCAGAATTGGCAATAACCTTATCAACGGTAGTGTTTGCCAATGCATTTTGAGTTAAGATGTTTTTGGCCAGAGCTTGGAAATCGCTTTCCCATGATTCCAAAGTGGTTTTGGAAATGGGGTTAAGTTCACCTTTATCAGTTTCCAAATCAATTTGTTCAAGACCTTTGAAGACAGCAGCAAATTTATCTACTTCTTCGTCAAATGGTTCAGTGGTGATTTTGGGGTCACTTGAGGTATTACTATTATTATCAGCAGTTGTTGATGTCATATTTTGTGATTTATCTCCAAGCAACAGAATCTTCAAGTAAGACATTTAAATTCAGTAGAAGATTAGAAAAAAAGTGGGGAAGTGTATCTTGTGGGGGTAGTGATGAAGAAGATGTATTGGATAAGATGTGGTTGATTTTACTTCAGGAGTGATATATTGTAGTCTATTTATAGTGGAATGAACACTCTATTATCATTGTAGTGGTTATCAACACTAAAAACACGCAACAAAAGAACACACACAACATCATACACAAAGTCAATATTTTTAATGCCACACAATCAACATACAAAGCACACACCCCATACACACTGTTTCTACTAATCACCAGCTAATCGATACTATGGACTATAAGATGGCAAATGACACACCACCACTAAGTTTTACGCTCGCATCCACCCAAGCTAATGTTCGCCTCTGCCTTTGCTTTCAGGCCAGTTGTTCAATAAGGGGTACCAAGGGGGTTGTTGACAGAAGAAATTGACTCTGTTATTTTGTACGCGGAATTATATCCCAATGCGGTAATGCTTTACTGCATTTTTTCCTTGACTCCTCCCGCACTACCATTGGCCCTGTTGCAATATGCCACACGAATGGATGGCACGAATGGAAAGAGAATAATGTAACCATAAATCTACCATCATGTTTTCGACTCAAATGTTTTGGGTTTACACAGCCTAGTCAAAATGGGTAGACAGTATCTATAGGCATAACTGAAACATCTTTTATACTAGCCCGAGAACAGCGACGTACACTTTCAACCTCAAACTAAAGCTTCCAGTTGATGTACATGTAGCAACGTGTACAACGATCTTGTCATTATGTACTATAAACTTCACATTGAGTATCTTCACAATCTAGTGTGTCTTTTTTTACCAGTGAGCAATTCATTTAGTTTTGTTGCAAAATTCGAGTACAACAAAAAGAATAAAACACTATGCATTCTCACTACTTCTACAAAATTTATCAGTACACAATATCTTCATACTATTATGTTCACCTCTTCACCTCTTCACTTCCTTTTTCATCGCTTCTCTCTCGTTCTTAAACTTGGTTGATCTATCTCTAATTCTTGGCTTCTTCACCTTCCCGCTCTTTAACCCTTTAATACCAGCAATTTTTTGCCCTTTCGTCGCTCTTTCACCTTCAATAATCACTTTCTTTGGTTTTCCAACCCTTGACCTATCAGCTTTACCTAATATGGTTTGCGCTCTACCCAATTTCGTTCTTTGAGTATCGGTTAAACCTTGCTGCTGCTCACGTGATTTATTTGAAGCATAAGCTTTCTTCGCATTTTCAATATGATTGGGTGACATTAATGATGGTTTAACGTTTGCTTTGGCTCTTGATATCCTCAATTTACGTGCCTTTTTGTTACCTGAAGTAACATCCATTGGCTTATCATTCAACATTAATGCCCTGTTGACAGTCAATGTGTCATTGAATTGAACCAATGCAAAACCTTTACCCATGTTGGTTTTCGAATCACGTATGATCCTCACCGATTCAACATCATTGTCTAATTTATTATTGAAATAATTCCACAAACTTTCTTCTTTTTCTTCAAAATCCAAATTACCAACAAATATAGTTCTTTTATTGTCTTTAGGAGCCGGATGGGCCACATGATCAACTCGAAGATGATGGTTCTCAAATACTATGGCATTCAACTTCTTTGCTGCCAATGATGACAGTTTTTCAACAAATACGACATAAGCATTAACAGAATCTCTTGAATTGTGTAAACTTTTTTTAGCAAATGAAACTTTTCTTGGTAAGTTTTCATCAAAGGATATTGATCTAAATCTAATGGAGTCAATTTTGCCAAATTGTTTGAAAAGCTTTTTGAAGTTTTTGGCAACAGTCTTTGACGTTATAACATCACTAGGGACATTTCCCACAAAGGCTGTTCTTTCTGCTTTTTCCAATTCCGCTTCTTTGAAATCTATTGTTTGCGCTGATTTTGTCTTTTTAGTTTCTTTCTCGACAGATGAGCTATCTTTATTTGCTAATTGTTCTATTTTAGAGTCATCATCAACATCTCCTTCTTCTTCATCTTTTTCGTCAGCCCGCATCACTTTTTCAAAATACTTGGCTTCTAAATTGTCATTCTCATCCTTCTTCTTAGCCTTTTTGATAACTTTTTCTTCTTCAATTTCTTCGTCCTCATTGCTCTCTTCCTCCCCACTTCCCTCACTTCCCTCACTTTCCTCACTTACTCGGGATTCAGCATCTTCTTCACTTGCATCCCCTTCTTGTTCTGCTTGTTTACGCTTCTTTGATTTGGGAATTTCAATGACTGTTCTCTTTTTATCTATTAGTTGGTTTTTTGAAATTGGCCCATCTGCAGAGTTTTTGAACAATTCGCTCACAGACTGGTCATATTTTTCAGTTGATTTACCAAATAGCGAAGAAAACCCAGTCATGGCAAATTTATTTTGAAGCTGTTGGTTGCAAATATTCAAAGAGGGACCTTTAATGAGATGAGATGTATTGAATAGGAAGAAAAAAAAAATAAAAACCGATATTATCAAAAAATGAAATAGATGGATACATCTCAAAAGGGTAATTTTTGTTTTCAATCTTGGTACGATGGTGCGGCTTGTCATAGTGCAAATACGGAAAAAAAAATATTGCGATCAACCTTTTCCAAAACGAAAAAGACTTTACTTGTCTTAAGTCGGAGTTAAGTATCGAAGTATTTGGAGTAGTCTTATATGGCGAAGCTTTGGTCACCAGATATACATCAAAGCAGTGGACGATTTATTAGTTGCTTTGAGATATATATCAATCTAATCCTGCATATAAGTAAAGAGAGCCTCATTTTTCCTTTTCCCTCTTACAAAAAAAAAAAACAAGAACCATACAACATTTAGTCCAAACTAAAGTCAAAGATTCTACAAAATTTTTATAAAAAGAGTATACTCGAAACATACAACTTTCCATATCAATCACACGGTGTCTAGTAGTTACGGATTTAAAAATTACCTACTTAGTCAAAGTATAGTAACAACACCAACAACAACTACTACACATCAATCTTTCCTTTTTTAGGACTAGTTCTACACAACTTATTTCAAAGCTCAAGCCCACACACTAAGCCCGCAGGGTTACTTTCAAGATTCAACTGACGAGCAAGTGACAAAGACGTTTGAAAACCACCTTACATTTCGAAAGCAGGAGAATTCACGAACTCTTTCTCGAAAATCTCATTGACAAATTTAGACTACATTAACCGTTCACTTGTTCAATACAAAAATGGAGCAAGTGGAAGTACAGCAATCGGTCTCTGACAACAAAAAGGGTGTACAGGAGACACCAGGGCTGGCGTCAACTGACAAATTAGCGACAGTAACAAACACCATACCAGAGCAAGAGGACCAGCACGACGCCTTGATCGATGAAAATACTCGCTTGACGATAAGCAAAGAATCACCACTTTCCGAAGTGGCAACTTCTCCACTTCCATTCGATTTGAGCCTACCAGAGTCAGATTTGGACTTAAACTCTGCATTCTTGAGTAACAAGAATGGAGTGAAAAAGTCTACAGAAACTCCTAGTGCTGATGAGCACGATTCACATCGAGAAAATGATATCAGCAAGATCAAACAGGGGTTTATGAAAGAATCAAAAGATAAACATACATTGGTTGGTAACGGAGACTCGCAACTGGATGTAATTACACGTCAAAGGAAAGATAGTTATGAAAGCTCTGAATTAAGCGACTTAGGAGATGATGAATCAGAGGCCGAAACTGACAAAATGGACTTTTTAGATGAGAGAGATGGAGAGAACCTACTGAAATCAACTGACTTGCAAACATTATCAGAGTTGACAGAATTGGCCAGATTAGAGGAGATTGATGGCGATTCAGATGATGAATTCCTTGACCACCATCCATCTAAAACTTTGTATAGTGAAAGCTTTCCTAATGCTGAAGTCATAGAAGGTAATAGCGATGTGATTACGCGTAAGCGAACAGCTACGGCTGAACCTGAAGAATCTGAATCGCATGGGGACAAGAAACTCAAGACGGAACCAGTGACTGAACATGGGCTCAGTAAAGATGACGCCACTAGTGAAGAGAAAACTGATGATACAGCTAACAATCGAAACGGTGCAATTGATGGCGGTCATGAAAAGGAGCCTGAAGTGGATAATGATGAAATTGAACATGGTTCCACAAAGATAAGTCCCGATGATGAAGATAATGAAGCTGAGGCAGAAGACGAAGGGGATGAGGAGGATGAGGAAGTCGAGAATGAAGAAGGTGTAAAATGGGACTCCAAATCGCAACAAAAAGGAAAAATTGAGCGGGCTGCTGAAACTGAAGAGGAGATAGTCCAAGAACTTGTTGAGAAAAGCGTCGAAGAAACTGTTGCGGAAGAAAATGACACTGACATCAACGAACAACGAGAGCTAGCTGTGAAGGGACTAATAGCTATTGAGAAGTGTTTTGCAGAAGTGCGTGACAAGCTATATGACGACAAACTAGCCTTATTAGAGAAGGAGCTACAACTTTGTTTAGATGGATCCCATCCTGAGTTGTCCAAGATTTATCAAAAGATTAATGGGTTCTACCAGGATAGTTTAAACTTAGCCAATGCCAGCTTGGCATATAGATTAAAATGTGTCGATAAAGAAACCATGGCAACTCGTACATCAATTCACCAAAATTATCTTAGAAATATAATGGACACCAAGAATGCAATGATTACAGAAACGACGTCAATGTGGTACAAGATCAATAAGGAGAGAAATCAATTAGACCAAATAGTACCAGATTTTAACTATTCAGCAATACCGCTGTCGATTCTGGCGCAAGGTGAAGTGACAGTATCTAATTCTAGCAATGTTGCCGATATGATGGGAACAGCTGCACCAAAGATGAAAAAAGCCATCAAACAAAATGCTATTATCGAATTGGTACAACAGCGAAATAATTTGAATGAACAATTGGGAATTTTGAACGGCTTAGTTACATTTCATGGGTTCCCCTCTGCAGTTACGTCATCAATCAGTCAAGACGAGGTAGCGACTCAGGAATTGCTTTTGAGGAAAGCAAGCGAGGACGAGATCAATGAGGATTTAAGAGCCATGGGGATAAGGACATAGATTTTTTGGTTTATATATTCTTTTCTTTTTAACTTGTAACATTATTTAGTATACTTGATAACTCTCATGGCTGTGTAAGAGTGCTACCGACCAGTTATGTCTCGTTGACAAAAAAAAAAAATCGTGGAGCTGGAACATCCACTTGTATTGACGTCACTTGATTGTAGCAGGTAAAAAACTTTGCAAGAGCAACTAATATGGTAGAGGTGTCACTTACAGTGGGTAAATTGGATGCTTCTTTGGCACTTTTACTTACAAAAGATCACCATTTGATTGAGTTCCCAACAATCTTGTTACCAAATGGAGTTAGGGCCGGATCAATTGTCAAGTTGAAATGTGAACAAGACCATGATAGTGAAAAAGAAGAAGATGCAAAATTTCATAATATTCAAGATGAAATCTATCAAAGTTTTGCTACCCATCCACCAAAAGCTCCAGTTTTACAAATTAAAAACACAACCCAAACTTCATGTGTTTTGGAATGGGATGCATTGGATTTAGGAACTTCCAACTTGAAAAATTTAATATTGTTCAAGGACGGTAAGAAATTAGGTTCAATTCCACAACCAATGAATAATAAGACGTCGAAGCTTTCGGGTTTACCCGTTGACAAGAGTTTCAAATTTCAATTGAGATTAGACACCACTGCTGGTATCTTTTGGAGTAATGAAGTTGAAGTCAATACTCACAAAATGACTGATTTGTCTGGTATAACCGTATGTCTCGGTGATTTTAGTCCTAATGATCCATTTACTGAAGAGGATATTGAGGATACTTTGGTAAAGATTGGTGCTAAACATCCAGCACAACATCAAGTTAAAGTTGACACAACTCATTTCTTGTGTACCAGAGAGAATAAGCAAAACTCAGAATATGTGAAAGCGAATGAAATGAATATTCCGATAATTAGACCAGAATGGATCAAAGCTTGTGAACGTGAGAGAAGAATTGTTGGTGTTCGTGATTTTTACATCAAAGATTGTGTTTTGCCTGACTTGTTTGCCAAGAACTATTGGGGAGATATCCACCATGGGTCGAAGAACAATGTATCAAGTGAAGCCCACAAGACACAGTCGGGTGCAACAGATGATTCAACATCCACAGCTCCTGCTACTGTTTCCCCAGAGGCGACTTTGCATGACAATCTTCAACCCACCGAGGCTAGCAACTCAGACTTGCCACCACTACCAGATAAAGAGGAAAAGGAGGAAAGTCTGGATACTGTAAGGGTTGCTGGACAGGCGTCCACAACTGAAGAAGACACTGAACCACTTGAAAAACAAGAGACCAATTCAACAAAGCTTGAAGTGGAGGATACGGAGATTTCAACTGCTGTTCCCAACTCTGCGCAAGAAATAAATGAAACTCTTGAACATGCCAACGAAGGGGGCAACTCCAGCAAAGGTGGTTCTGATCCCAATGACATACAAGTGACCGATACAGCTTCATCCGAGGCTTTGAAAGAGGGCATTGATGATGCTTTTGATGCATTATCAGTAAATGACGACAACATGGTTGAAGTCGAGACAAAAGTGTCTGATCATCCTGTTGAAGTTGACAATTCCGGCTCGTCTGAGCAACCAGCAGAACCTCGCACAAACGATGAAACTACTGAAGCTGAAAAGTTGAAGAAGGATGAAGAAAAGAAAGAAAATGAGGAAGAAAAGAAGGAACGTGAGGCTGAGAATGCTATCAAAGAGGAAAAGTTTGAACAAAAGGAAGAAAAACAGGAATTGAAAAATGAGAGAGAACACGCGAAGAAGGAAGCTGACGAAGAAAGAGAAAATGAAAGAGATGAAAAGAAGGATGAGGAGCAGGTTGATGATGCGAACGAAGAAGCTAACGACGATTCATCTTCGAAGGAGAATTCACCGGCTCCAACCGGTAACGGAGGAAAGAAGAAAAAGAAAAAGAATAAGAAAAAGTAGGGTATAGAGGAAACGATGGGTTGCCTACCCCTAGATCTGTGTAGAGCCCCAAATGTGCTATTATTATAATAAAAACTAAATCTATGTCGCAATCGTCAGCAATCTAATGATAACGCCACTTTTTTTTTCTATTCCCCGAACAACCTTCTAACTCTCTTCAATATAGAGTCCTTTTCTGGATCATATGGATGGTCTTTAGAAGGTATTTCCAAAATTGCTGGGAAAGCATTTGTATAACTATCAACTTTATATCTTATTAAATCGGCCAAATGTTGATTTATCAATAAAATGGCAATATCATCACGTTCCTTTGTGAAATTTTCAAATGCTTCATCGATGTCTTCCACTGAGGTTTTTCCAGGTATAACTGTAAGAAAATTGGTTTCTTTACCAGGCTCGTTGGACACTTGACCAATTCCAGCGAGTAGTAATCCTGTTACTGTATCTTCGTCGGCAATTGTAGCGATCAATTTACGCTTTGACATTGCCTCGCTTCCTGAACTCATTTTCAATTGATTTGTGTATTCGAATACCGAGGAATTCTAGTTATCGTTGGTGAACATAGGTACGGGAAATCTATTTTTTTTTTGGGAGGAATGATAAATAGTTGATAAAAGTTGAACATAATATTTTTTTCTTTTTCGTTAATCAACAAGCCTAATTCAACTACTGATGATACGACCAACCTTGCGTCCCTTCCACCGTCCTATACACATATTTCCAACTTTCCCGAAGCCGAGCTTTGCACCTATTCGGTTTGCTGGCCACTCCAAGTGGGCGAACATCAGACATGATAAAGCCAAGAATGATGCTAAAAAATCCAAAGAAGCAACATTAATTGCAACCAAAATTGAAAGCTGTGTACGAATAGGAGGCAAAGAAGCCAATGCGAGCTTGGATCAATTGTTGGAAAAGGCTAAAAAACTCAATGTGTCAAAACAAGTTGTTTCAAATGCAATCAAAAGGGGAGCAGGTGAGTTAAATGATGGCTCAGCAAATCAGGCTGAAGTAACTTATGAATTTATGGGACCCGGTGGTGTTGCAGTTATTGTGTCTGCAATTACTGATAATAAAGCACGTACAGTTATGAGAGTCAAGTCGGCAATGGCATATTTCCAAGCGTCATTAAGTCCTTGTAATTTCATGTTTGAAAAAAAGGGGGAGATACTCATTGAACCCAAAACCGAAGCCAATGAGACTTTTGATGATGTGTTTGAAGTTGCTTTAGATTTGGGCGCCGAGGATTTCGAAGAGGTTGAGTTTCCTGATGAATTCATTCCAGATAAAAAGTACAAGTTTTATCGTATCGTTTGTGATCCGTTGGAGATTCATCGAATTGGTAATGAGCTTAGTGCAAAGGGTTACAAGCTACATGAAAGTGCAGTGAGGTATCTTGCAAATAAGGATGGAGAAGTGCTGTTCCCGGAAGAGTACTCAAAGGGATTTTATAGAGCCATTGACAACTTAGATCAAACTCCAGAAGTGTTGGACTATTACACCAACATTGAAAACGAACATGAGAGCAGGATAATGTCGTCAATAAATTGACAAAGACTTATCTGTTGAGGCAAAAGATTTGTATATAGTAAATCGAACATTGTTTTATATTTCCAAATACAACCAACGGTTTAATTTTCCTATAAAATGTAACAATTGACTAGATAAATAACAAATAATCAGCGGAGCGCCATCCATTGAAGAAAGGATAGCATCCTACAGCTGTGGATGTTGCAAAATAAATTTCGGTCATGACAAAATGTTTTCTTTTTTTGAGCGTTATAAATGTATAGCAAGATGACAGCTAGACACCAAATTTGTCTACTTCTCTTCATCCGCTGCCTTGTCCAAGACCTTGTTCAATTCCGACAACTCAGCATTCTTCCATAATCTCAATTCTTTATCATGAGCGAAATGTCTGTATGTGAAAAAAGTAGCTGAACAAATTGCAATTCCAACAGCAGCAAACAATGGAGTCATCTCTACTGGGTATTGGAATTTTGGCTTGACATTCTTGGCTTGGGCTAATAAAACTCTTGATGGAATCATAATTGCAATGGGGGTTAATGAATGGGGGCTCGAATAAATTTGATATAGAATGGCTTTTGATACTCAAAAAGGATCACTCATTAAGAGGAACAAGTATTTTTTTTTTTTCCCTTTTCCAATGCGTTCTCTCTTTCTCTCTCTTTGTTTTGAAATAAATTTGGTTGGTTGAAAAAAGCATTGTATGCAGGATAAACCATACGATTTATATATAACAACACCAGCTTTTTATGTATACACCCAAATTAGTGCAACATAAGGTTTACTGTGTCCGGCTATTTTTGAGTATTCCTCTATCTACTTTATTGTTTCTATATTGTAGTCTATACATCTAACCTAATCTCAAGGTTTACCAATGTTTTATCCAATCTCGAATTGTATCATAGCATAACCAACTAACAGCCATGGAGGGAACTATTTTGTACAAATTAGCCGTCAACCCCTTGTAAGCTCCAAAAAAGCCTTCATTTTTAAAGATAGAGTATAGAGCATGGCTCACTGACCTATACTGGAACCCCAATTCTCCTCCAGCCATGCTTGCAACCTGATACCTTTTTCTTAGCACATCCAAAGGATAAATCAAGACACCACCAACAAAACTGCTGAAAGCACCAGCTGAAAGCTTCCATATTGGGTTTGAAAAATCTCTTGGTGAATTGTTCATATACTCTCTGAGTTTCTCATACAATGCGAAATTTATGGCAACGTATGGGGCAACTCCTAACGTAGTAGGGATGATACCACGATATAAAGCTAGGAACCCACCTTCATTTTGGTAAACTTCTTTCAATGTTTGCATGACTGTTGGCGCTTCGGCTAGTTTACCTTTATCAAGCTTATTTAACGATGCAGTTTGCACAGTGATTCTAGCTCGCACCAAGTCCAATGGATAAGTTACTGCAACAGACACAATCCCAGCAATGGAACCGGAAAACAATCTCTCATACCCATTCAATTCATTGTTTCTTTGCACACTCAAGTCATTTGGATACTGATGTCGCCTATACTTCAAAATCAAGTCCTTACAATTCTCAAACACTGCAAATTGCACGGCGCTATAAGGAAAGATTCTTATGCAGTTGAGTGTATTGCCCCGGAAAAGCCCTCGCCAACCTTCTTCACGATACATCCTTGCTATTGTGGGGAACATCCCTTGATAGGCTTGGTCCGCTCCAGGACCCTGTAATTGCAACAAAATTTTAGCACGCTCAAATGGCGATACTACCGTTCTCGAAACAGCTCCTGCTATTCCACCAGCGAGAAACGACGAGTTTGAGTCATTTTTAATAAAGTGTTTAAAGTCAGTGTATAATGGCGAGAATGTCGCCATGGGAAGTTTGAGTCCTTCCATTGGTATAGTATTGTTGTGTTTTGAACCAGTGTTGATGCAATGAAAAAAAGTTGGTCTTTCAAAACTAATTAATGAATGGATACATACAAGTGTGCGATAGGAACAGAATCAAACAGTAACGAGATCCGGTTACGTCTATCTTTCCTCTGAACTTCCTTATGGCGCAAACTCCCGATGTCAGGTCCTGTGATTTTTTTTTTTTTTCTTCCTGTCGGTTAAATGCAAAAATGTTATTCCTGTTTACTTCACTTTTTCTCTTAGGTTTTTTTTTTTTTATTTTCTGTCAAGTCCAAATCTGGAGTTTACCGACACAAATTGGTGCAGAAATGCGCTATCGGGTATTCACCTCCACCACACTTGTTTCGGGGGTGCATGTGCCACAACAACTTCTCACTACACAGCTTGTACACTCATTAATACATTATGTTATTACTCTAGATAGTAACTAAGTTAAATACACAAGCCATGTTTTCCCAAATCTAAAAGTTGGACAAGACCTTATCAATAGCATCCACCAAGATATCTGCGTGTTTCTCTTCAAACACCAAAGTTGGTCTCAATCTAACAGAGTCTTCAGCACATCCTCCAATGTTAACACCAACTTCCTTCATGTCACTCAAAAACTTGTTTCTTGCTGCTGAGTTTTCCAAGGACCAGGCAATGAACGTGGCTCTATCTTTGCCTCTCAAGTCACGCATATGTTTTGGGTATTTCTCTTGCAATTTTTCCAACTTCTTGTACAAGTAATCACCTACTTCGGATGCTCTAGCAGTCAAATCATGCTTGACGATTTCCTTACCAATTGCGCCAGCCAAGGTCATTCTAGCTGGATCTCCACACCAAGTGTTGAATTGTCTGTAAGCCATGTTTGGAGTGATTTCTGGGTCGTGGTAAAAGTAACCAGCAGATTGGAACTTCTTTGAAAATGTAACAAGGTCTGGAGGTGGTTGCAAGTTGAATCTTTCATGAGCCCACATAACACCGGTAGCACCAACACCAGTTTGAACTTCATCCATGATTAACAATGCACCGTGCTTCAAGGTGATGTCTCTTAAACCTTGGAAAAATTCAGCAGATGCATGGTTGTCACCACCTTCAGATTGAATTGGCTCAACTAAAACACCAGCGATTGGAACAGACCAAGTTTTGAACAAGTCTTCAACAATTTTCAAGCACCTTTCATCTTCCTTTTTATTGGCTTCAACATTGTTTTCCAATGGATACTTGTAAGAAGGGAATTGAGCTTTTGGCCACTTGAAAGCTGGTAAATCCAATTTGTGAATTGGTTTGGAACATGTGGTGGATCCTGATGCGAACAATCTACCGTGGAATGCACGCTCAAATGAGAGGATAGCCAACTCTGGCGCACCAGGAGCTTGGTTATGCATGACTGAAGCAACTTCTTCTGGGGAGAAATCACTGTTATAACCTCTCTTTTGAGCTTGATACCAGAAAAATGTAGCCTTGAAAGCCAATTCGTTAGCATCGGCACCAGACAAACCAGACCATAATTTATTTTGACCTTTAGGGGCTACCTTTAAAATGTCGGTGACAATCTCGTCCAAATCATTACCTGGGAAGTTTCCTAAAGCTGGCCTGTCAACTATAGCTCTAATCATTTTGTCCGATTTTGCAACCTCAATCAATGCTGGGTTGTTGTAACCCAATGGAATCGAAGCGATTTGAGCGTAAACATCCAAATACAAGTTTCCGTCAACATCAGCAATATAATTTCCCAACGACTTAGCATAATCGGCAACAAAATAGGCACCCCGAGCATCAAAAACCTTTCCTAAACTTTCAATGGCTTGCTTGGAGTTGCTACCTTTGGTGGATTTAACAACAGGTTCCTTTGGCTCCTCTGGGAAATACTGAGCAGAGATTGATTGGTTAGTCATAATAGTAAAATAGATGTGATTGATTTCGAAAAGAAAAGACCAATTGTCAAGAGAAAAGAGGTACTTCTGGGGACTTTAAATAAAGTTGATTAAACATTCCCGCTTAAACATTAACGGAGATGATTTGAAAAGAAAAGAAACGAAACGTATTCCAAAAGAATAGCGCATTTCCTAATTCGGCAAGCATCCCGCTAAAAATAAAAAGAGGAAATAGATTTCTCAACGGAAATAACAACCGAAATCATAAGCTTTGTGGTTTTAAGTAAATGGAGTTATTCAATGAACTTGAATGCATACGTAGCTCTCTGTTGTGCGGTTTCTGGGCGCGTTTTCGAGTGAGTGTTACTTAAATGCCCTCTTCCTAAGCGGTTATTCTCAACAAGTGATGAACTAAACCAAGACTGCTTGTACTTGTTGGTTCTACACAGATGCCAAGAAGATACCAAAGACAGGTTTGTAACTCAGTTAGGCTATAATCACTAACATGTATTTGAGGGAACTGGTCACCTTCATTCTGGCGTGTACTTAATGTGGTTCATGTTGAAACAAGACTGAAAAAAATGTTATGCAACAATAGTTAACAAAATGTAAACAAAATTCTTCACGTCTATCTTTGATAACACAATATACTGAGAAAAGATACGTTGGACTAAACGAAGCACACGACTGGCCACCATCCTCCCATCAGTTTACAAAGTATGGAACATCACAACATCGATGATATATTGCAACAGAAGCAATCACCAAACCAACGAAGTCAAGCGGAAATATCTGCTGAAGAAGCGATCTCATCGATTGCACATGAATTGACAAAAGATTCGCAAGAGCACGAACAGCTCGTTCGCGACGAACAGCAACATAATCCTCCTCACTCTGATTATGATCAAGAGCGGAAGAGACAAAAAATTGATGAGTCAAATGCGGAAGCAATACTGTCAGGATTGAGTCCCGGCAAGACCGATTCCATTAATTTCGTCGACAACTCATCTCATGAAGGCAGCAGCAAGGATCATGCCGTATCGGGTGGAACTGAAGATGATGCTGCTTCAAGTCTAATTCAAAAGGCGCATGACCAATTACGACAATTGCAGCAACAGCAACAGCAGCAGCAGCAGCAGCAACAACAACAACAACAACGTGAGCCCCTTGGGCTCGGCGACCGCCTCGAAGGGCCGGTAACCGACAAGGACAAAAATGCATCTGATAATGCATCTGCTAAATCAATAAATCAGGAGAACGTGTCTCGTCACAATAAGCAACAAACAGATCGTCCCTCTGTATCTGCAATACCATCAGACTCAGAACTTTTCAATACAAATGCGGCACATGTTGCTTATTCATCGTTGTCATCACAGTATCCACACTTGAATGTAGATTCCAGACATGCTGTATTTACACAGGCAAATTTATCTGTGCTACCTTTGCCCATTGTAGGGGCAGATTTTCTACCCCCAAGGATCCAACTTTTAATCAACACTTTACCAACTTTGGACAACTTATCGACGCAGTTGCTACGCATTGTCGCGAAGTCATCCTACAAAAAGATCATTGACATTGCTTCCAACGCAGAAACTCCAGAAGGTGCAACGTATCGCGATTTGACCTCATTATTTGAATTTACAAAAAGACTTTATTCCGAAGAAGATCCTTTTTTAACTGTTGATCATATTGCACCAGGCATGTGGCATACTGGTGAAGAAACTCCTCGCGTCTTCAAGAACAAAGAACAGAGTATTGAATCAACTCTTCGAAAAGTAAATTTGGCAACTTTTTTAGCAGCGGCTTTGGGTACCATGGAAGTTGGATTCTTTTACTTGAATGAATCGTTTTTGGATATATTTTGTCCTGCTCATGACTTGGATATCAAATATCACTTAAGTGATTCGAGCTACTTGGACACCGCAAACTCCTTGGCGACCACAATACAATCGGGAGCAGGCTCAAATGTGGGAGGAAAGATTGGAAAGTTGTTAAAGCCACAAGCAATGTTGTATCTTGATTTGAAAACGCAAGCGTACATCTCGGCAATCGAAGCAGGAGAGCGATCAAGGGAGGAAATTTTGGAGGATATTTTGCCGGATAATTTGGATCAGATATTATTGGCTAGAAGAAATGTGGACTTGTTGTTACCCTCGGAAGCTGATTTTGTTGAAAGGTGTAGATCAAGAAAAGCATTTTTGCTCAACTATAACGAGGACGAAACGCAAATTCCCTTGAGCGAAGAATTTAAATGGTTCACCTTTTTAAGGGATCTTTTCGATTACGTTTCCAAAAACATGGGATATTTGATTTGGGGCAAGAGCGGAAAGCCCGTTCGCGAAAAGAAGGAGTACAGCCCCATAAGTCCAGAAATGTATGATCAAATCAATGCTAAAATGAACTATCGTCCGTCTAGGAACGGTGATGATGATAGCGACTCTGCCGATACTGCTAAGCTTTTGCCTTCGGAGATCAGAGAACAGCAAATACATGTAAATGGACATAAGCCCAGTCAGAGAAGACCTTGGACTCGAGATGAGGAGAAAGCCTTCAGACATGCGTTAGAGTTAAATGGGCCCCATTGGTCAAAAATTCTTGAGTTATTCGGCAAAGGCGGTAAGATCAATGAAGCCTTGAAGAATCGAAACCAAGTTCAGCTCAAGGACAAAGCTCGTAACTGGAAGGTTTTTTATTTGAAAAATGGGATGGAGTTGCCCCTGTACTTGAAAACTGTTACTGGTAATTTGGAGGACAGGGTCAAAAGGAGTGTTTCGCGTCAGGAAAAAACAGCTGCTGCACCAGTTCCTAATGTGCATAATCAAAAGAGGCGACAACAACAGGAGCAGGCCAAGGAGCAACAGCAGAAGCAGCAAGAGCAGAATGAACAATATCGTGATGATGAGAACATCGATAGCAGCTTTAAGTGAGAACGACATTTGGTTATATTACACTCAATCAATTCCCGAGGAAGATTCTTTTACGTGGATAGCCACTTTGGGGCTGCTCTTTCGCTTAGTGTGGCTCAACCGCACCTCAAGCCACTAGTTTCTTTCGCGTGAGGAAGTGGAACTATTTCTGAATGTTGGAAACGGAGAGAGAGGGGACGGGATGACGTAACGTCGAAGCGCAACTGTAAGATGCTAAAATGCAGATTGGATGAAACGACTTTGTGCGCAACCCAAACAAAATAGTACCGTGGCTCACACAAGCGCAGTGGGGACAAGGCGATTGTGTGTCCCGACACTGCACATCTGCAATGTCGCGTTTTTAAATTTGCAACGAGGTTGACCAAGGCTGCATTTGCTGTCCTATTACTGAAGTATCATGTCAAAGCAAGCTTTTAGTTTATACGGTTTCTCAGTGTCATGCAGAATATTCCCAATTCTTGCTTCATTATAATTCCACTCTTCCCGAAAATTGTTTCAGGTTGACGTTTTCGGTATTAATCACTGCAATGATTCAAAATTTAACATAGTGTCGTTCTTCTTTTGGGTCACTACATTCAAACTTTGCGTCACATTTTACACCATCAGACTTTATATAATATTTGAACTCAGACTTATAATATTCAAATTAATAAACTTTGCAGTCAATTTACCCTCTCCTTTTAAGTGAATTCTGCTGTTTCCACTTCGCTCTTGTCTCTACTCTAGCAAAAAATTTGGACTTGCAAAGTTTGTGCTCCACCTCTAGTTTGGTTACGAACCGTTCACTCCATACCTTACCAAAAGCTACAAGTGGCAAGTTAAACAACTAAAAAGCAATTCCTGGCTACATCAGCAATTGACAATGCATCCTACTAATAATCGAAATTCGACAACAACATTTTCACCCCAGAAACCTGGTAATCTGGTTTTCCATCACAATCTACAATCAACCATCAAGCTGCAAGAGCAGCAAATTGATCAAGAGCCTCTCCTGAAGCAGATTGAAGTGGCAAAGCAGAAAGCCAAGTTATTGTATGACGAAATAATCAATGTCAAAAATCGAACGCAAGACACCAACTTGCAAAGAGCATCTGTAAACGTTGCAACAATACCCCGAGATTCATGCAAATTAAGGCTATACAACACCTTGCGTGGGCACCAAAATAAAGTAGCAAAGTTGTGCTGGAATGCAGATTCATCAAAGATATTGTCAGCATCTCAAGATGGCTATATGATTCTTTGGGATACAATCACTGGATACAAAAAGCAAGCTATTCAACTAGACAATCCTTGGGCTCTCACGTGTAGCATATCCCCAAATGAAAAACTAGTGGCTTCCGCTGGATTGGACAACAACTGTACCGTATACAAGATCAAGCCCGATACTTTAAACAATCCTGTTCAGATACGGCAACAATTTCGAAGCAATGCATTCCCGATGCAAACTGGATTTTTTCAGTCTGTTCAATCAATTTTCAAAAGCCACACAGCATATATTTCGGAGTGTGAGTTCATTGGCAATAACTCTATCGTCACTAGTAGTGGCGACATGACATGTATGTTATGGGATATCACAAAGGGGTCCAAATCTCGTGATTTCATCGACCATGTAGGAGATGTATTGTGTCTTACTGTGTTCCCAACCAATATTTTGCTGAACAACCTCTTCATCAGTGGATCTTCAGATGGGTACGCTAAGGTATGGGATTTGAGACTGCCGACACCAACACAAAGTTTTAGTATTTCCAACAGCGATGTTAATTGCGTAAAAGTGTTCCCGGATGGGAATGCATTTGCTGTGGGGTCCGACGATGGTCAGATTAGATTAATTGACCTCAGGAGTGACTGTGAGCTAGCTCATTATTCATTGAACATGGAGATTAGAAGCATGCAGCCTTTTTACGGGAGCGGCAGCGGCATGGGCATCCAAGCGATATCACCCACTACCCCCATGGACAGAAAGACGTATCCGCTTGGAAATAGCTACTCGATGTTGACTCCGTCAAGTGCACAGATGAACGCGTCATTAGCTTCTAGCGATGGATTTAGCATAAGCTCCCGAGATTCAACTTTGGAGAATTCTGGTGTATTCTCATTGGATTTTGGAAAGAGTGGAAGGTTGTTGTACTCTTGCTACTCAGATCATGGGTGTGTTGTGTGGGACACTTTAAAAAACGAGGTAATCGGCACTTTGGGAAGCGAGCACTTGAACAAAATAAGCAGAGTAACTGTTAGCCCTGATGGTGTTGCATTGGCGACAGGCTCATGGGATTCAACAATAAAAGTATGGAGCGTATAGTAGAAAATTAGTCGGCGGTTAAAGTTAACATTGTTTAAAAAATTACATCATCATCTTACACACACTACTAGTTCCCTCTCTCTTTTAAATCTCTCCCGTATGTTTCTTCACATAATCCCACAAACTCTTCAATAAGGAGTCAGGCAAAGTGTACAAGTCCATAGTAAACTCCCCATTATCAATATCATTCTTGATATTCATCTCATTGGTCCTGTTATCAGTAACCATCTGAACCACCACAATCAAATCGTCTTCGCTCAATTTACTCAATCCATTGGCCAATTTCTCTAAGTCTATATTACCTTTGAATGCACCTTTCAACTTTTTCCTATCGGCGGCGTTAGCTTGAGATTGTGCACCATTTGGCGCATCCAATTTTCTCTTGAGCCCCCCAGCAGCAGAAGCACCAGCAGAATTGCCTGCTTCATCAAATGGCAAACGACCACTCTCTGTTAGGATCTTGTTCAATTGAGGGTTCTTGTGTGGACCTACTGGGATAGAAATCACATGGTCATTGACGTATTTCTCTTTTAAAAAGTTCAAGTCGTGCTGGAATTTACGCTCACCGGGTTTTCCGTTTATACCTAAGATGTGTATGGAAATAGGTATGTCAAATTCACCCCATCCTTGTTCTTCGATCTTGAATGGCTGCTGTTTGATGACTCTTATGGGATTGGCAAAAGTTGGGTGCAAAGTATACGTAACTTTGTCCAAAATTTTTGCTGGGATTTCTTTTCCCTCAGAATCGAGCATAGTTATTTGGATGGACCATTTTCTCATAGGGTAGTTCTCAACTGGGGGGACATCATGAAGGATGTGTTGTTCAGTAGTAATTCTAATTGTTCTTTTAACCTAAAAAAATGGAGTTTGTTAGTATTAGGCTACATTGGAAAGGGAATTCATAAGGCCTCATAAGCATCTGCCACTGATGACCCCAATTCTAACAATGTGACAATCGCTCCAGTTTTTTTTAATACATACTTCAGACATTATTGTAGGTTAGATTGGATGGCTCCTTTTTCTGTTGATGGAAAGGGATTAAAAATTGCTTCTTTGGTGGGCAGCTCAAAAAATTGCAAAACTTGGCTCACAATAAGTACACTTCCCCCTTTGGATGGTAATCGCTATCGTCTCAATTGGATCTTTCGAGAAAAAACCAAAAAAAAAAAGAAAGAAACGAAACGAAACGAAACCTTCTTGTTGTTGATGATTGACTGGTTGTTCAACACCTCATTTTCCTATGAATTTTTTCTTTGTTCTTTGTTGAGACTTTTGATCGAAATTTCGGTGTAAACAAGGAGCAGAAGTTTTTGAATTGACAACACTGGCACTTGTGGCAAGTCTTGAATGACGCTACAATCTACTGATACCTTGCTTATGTATAATACTCAAGAGACTCCGATCGTTTCATGCCTTTCCAAACTGGAAGTTCTTGAGGTAAACATGCGATAGATGTCTTACCAAGATTACAAGTGGGTGACACTGCCCGTCCAAGAATCCTCACTCTCTCAACCTACACCTCAACTCACGCACTTAAATTGTCTTTGGAGCCTCTAGCACCACACTTGGTCAGTGTGGTCCGCCTTTATGCCACGAACGGTAGCGCCTTCGGATAATTATGGATCGTTGTCTTCGTTTTTTTTTTGTAGGTATGATTCACAGATAGCATCTGACTCATTGAAAAGTTTTCAGCTCCTGTTCACTCGTTATCATTCATTGAGAATGCAAGCCCTTAAAAGAAGCTTTCCGCTTTTATCTCGAACATTGGTACCCAGGCCATTTTATCGTTTCAACTCTACGCAAACAGTCGCCCCTTTAAATGCATCAAAGTTGGTAATTGAAAAAACAACCAGCCCCAAACCGAAACTTCCCAAAAATGAGTTGGTTTTTGGTAAAACGTTTACGGACCATATGTTGGAGGTTGAGTGGGATGCCGAGACTGGTTGGGGGGCACCCAAGATTTCGCCATATCACAATTTATCACTTGATCCATCCACAATTGTATTTCATTACGCTTTTGAATTGTTCGAAGGTATGAAGGCTTATAGAGACCGCGATGGTAAGATAAGAACTTTTAGAGGCGACAAAAACATGGCTAGGATGAACAAGTCAGCGGAGAGAATTGCTTTGCCGCAGTTTGATGGAGAAGAATTGCAAAAATTGATCGATCAATTGTTGATTCTTGATCAGGATTTTGTACCTGAGGGAAAGGGTTACTCATTGTACCTTAGACCTACTTTGATTGGAACAACCGCGTCATTAGGAGTCAGTACTCCAGATAAAGCTTTATTGTTTGTCATTGCTTCGCCAGTTGGACCTTACTATTCGAGTGGATTCAAACCTGTCAACTTGGAGGCTACTGACTATGCTGTAAGGGCATGGCCAGGAGGTGTTGGGGACAAAAAATTGGGAGCAAATTACGCGCCATGCGTCTTGCCACAATTACAAGCTTCTAAAAGAGGCTTCCATCAAAACTTGTGGTTATTTGGAGATGAGGGATTCATCACGGAAGTTGGAACTATGAATGCCTTTTTTGTATTCCGAGACCCCGATACAGGCAAAAAGGAGTTAACGACTGCTCCTCTCGATGGAACAATATTGGAAGGAGTAACAAGAGACTCGATTTTAGAGTTAGCCAGAACCAGATTGCCCAAAGATGAATGGATCGTTACTGAAAGGAAATTTACAATTCATGAGGTGAAGAAAGCAGCCGAGAATGGGAATTTGGTGGAAGCATTTGGTGCTGGTACCGCAGCTGTTGTTTCTCCCATCAAAAATATTGGATTCAAGGGAGAAGATATCCCCGTGCCTGTATCCCTTGGAAATTCGGGTGAATTGACGGCTGAAGTAGCAGAATGGATCAGAAAGATTCAATACGGTGAAGAGGAATACAAGAACTGGTCTAGAGTAGCTGAGTAGGTTTATAAAACTTGACTCATGTCGTTGCTCTCTCAGCTCTTACCGTTAAGTACATAAGACTATGAATATGATAGATTAATTTACAGCATTTTTATCCGGTAACTCCTCAATTTGCTTGATGACATAATTTCTCTCCTCGAGTAAACTGGAATCATGGAAGCTCGCAACATCAAAGGTTTTAAAAAATTCGAGAAAGTTGAACTTATTCTTTATCAAAGTTTCATTCACTTTCGGGGTTCTTTTTGGATTTGCAACGAAAAACTTCAAGAGATGGAATCCTTCCAACTGTAAATTTTTCAGCTTTTCACTCAAAAGCAACATCGTGTATTTGAGATTCCTTGTATCAGCAAAGTATTTGTGCAAGAATTGTAAATTGGCCTTTTCAGACACTAAATCATTGAGAAGTTTGACACTTTGCCGCTTGGTAACATAGTTTGTTGATTTGATTAACCCATTAATTTTTGTCATGAATGCCTCGTAGTTGTTTGCCAAAAATTCAGACACCAATTTTTTATGAATAGTCAATACATCATTTAAGGTCATCATAGCATCACAAGCAATTTCAAACGTAGGATTCTCGACATACTTGAACAAATTCCAAAACGAAGGGCTGTATAAGACATGCTTGTTGATCTTTTCAAATTTTATGCAATCCCGAATTATCTGACCGGTGACAAGAGCTATTTCAGAATGCTCGGGACCTCTTAAAAGGTAGTCTAAAATTTTGGGTTGTGCGTGAAGTAGGTAATCCACAACTGGAGGAGGAGACAGAGATGTGGTTGCTGGTTGTTTCATACCATTTAAGGAATTTCGTCGTAACAAAGTTGAGTACATGACAACCACGTCCTTTCGTGAATCAAAATCCAATTTGGGTAAAGTGAATGTAGACAAGTACAAACTGTTTGATTGTAAAATCTCGGTCAATAATAGTTGTATCTGATCCTGTTGGGGTTCATTTTCATCGTCGCCGTATATAATGGCCTTAATTTGCTTTAGATATCGCCCAGCATCATCCTGTGATTTCTTGTAAGTGGAAGGATCGTTGGTGTTATCGAGCTTGATTAGCTGATCGTTTAAAGCTCTCACTAGCTCAGGTGGACTTTTAGGATCACGTTTGAATAAAAATGCCATGCTTGGGGAAAGTAAAAGGCAAATGTGCCAGCTGTGATTTCTTTAAAGAGGAGCTGAATATATATAACAGGGTTTGATTCAGTTGCAGCTATTTGATTCAATCACTTTGTGGAGGTCGGATGTAACAATTCTGTTTGGTCAGTATACAGGAACACGATGCGATTTTCAATAAGCCACTATGAATAGGATCCATTAACAAGGTACAAGCCTGTTTTTCGATGTAATCAATGATTGTGTGGGTGGTGACTCGAAAATCAAGATATTTTTCGTATGATCCAGAAAAAGGTGGTTGTTAATTGCAAGAGAAAACGAAAGCAAATCAAGTGTTGATTAAAGAGTATAGTGGTCAAACTAAAACCACTGATCGTTTACATACATGGCTATATGATACTTGAAAGCAAAAAGAGGAGATCCTAATTAGAGCAAACTTCACTGAAGCAGAGCAAGAGTACAACCATATAAAGAGTGCGATCAATGTCCTGGTTGAAAATATGGCAACCCATTAAAATTAACAGAAGTGACAGACCAATACTTGAAGAGGGAGAGTTTAACGTTTATATCAAGGATGACGTTGGGTTGTACCAGGGAAAGCAGAAGATAATACTTCATCAAAATGGAAGAGTGTATTTGACAAACAAAAGGATTATCTACTATGATAACAACGATACTAAGAGAAGCATTGCTATTCGGATTGACCAGCTTACTTCAGCTGAATTGATAGAACGGTTTCTACGATCTTCGCCAAAGGTTAAGTTATATATCAAAGTTGAGAGTTTGAAAAATGATGGCAAGTCAAAGACACAAACCATCAATGGGTTTGACTGGATTTGCAAGATTTGCTCTTTTCAAAACCACGTCCCTGCTGGAGTGGGTGCCGACATGGAACCACCTAAATGTATAGCGTGTGGCGTCACCAATAAGAATTTCAGGCAAGATATGTTGAACAAGTCTAGTGGATATATTTCCAATAGTATGTCATTGACACCAACACCTTCAAGTCCGGCAAATGGTTTGATTGAAGGTACTCCATCACCTGCAAATCTGACACCAGAACCCGTCTCTTTCACAGTACTCACTGGCCAATGCCCGACATGTACATTTATCAATCACAAATCGATAAAATTTTGCGAAATGTGTGGTACTGAATTGGGGAGATCCACTACTGAAATGAACAGGGATTTAGATGATATCTCAACCGAAGCGAACCCCCTTGACTTGAAGCTTGAAGGGGATGAGCAATATACCAACAACCGACCATATATCAAAATCAGTTTCCATAAAGGCGGCGAAGCTCAATTTTTTCAAGAAGTTGCGACCTTGATAGATGAAGTCAAGTGGGAGAATTTGAGAATGAAAGGAGGTATCAATCAAAATGCTAAAAAATTAGAAGCAAGGAAAGAGCAGTCAATGAGACCAAATGGAGCAGGGATTCATGCTTTGGAAGCTTTTGGTGAACAACAGAGGAAAAACAATGAAAAAATACTTGGTTCGTCATTGGATGATTTGGAGCAATTGATGTTTAAATTTGAAGACTTGATCAAACTTTCATCCTCGTTTAAGAGGTTGTTAGTGAGCAAGGATGATAAAACCATTTACAAGAATATTCCACCGTTGACCATTAGTCGCACATCAAAATTGTACCATAGTGAACTCAGTCGACATATGAGTGAATACTTGACCAGTTTTGTGCTAACCAAAAAGTCTTCGATGATCACTTTGCCGGATTTGTTTGCTGAATACAATCGGTTTCTAGTAAAATGTTCTGGGTTTGGCACTGAATTGGTTGACATTGTTGATTTTAGAAAACTGATTGATTTGTTTGACACATTGAATTTACCAGTGGTCCTGAACAAATACGAAAAAAGTGAACTTGTTGTCATTCGACCTAGAGTCCACGCCAACTCATATAGTGAGTTTATTGTTGAGTTTTTGAGTCAACAAGAGCATAAGTATAAGAGAAGCTTTATAAGGGCGAAGATGGTTGATGACGGTGATAATGACGGTCTTGATCACGAAAATGGTTGCTATGGGGCTACTGTATCTGAGATATCCCATGCATTGAATTGGTCCTATAATGTGACCATGGAGGAATTAGATAAATCTATTGATTCAGGTCTAGTCGTCCTAGACCAAAGTATATCGGGTACTTTTTATTATGTTAACAAATTCACATCCAGTTTCAAATGGGACGACTTAGCAGAGATCCAAAAGATCAAGGAAGAAATCATCGAAGAACAAAAGGAGATAACAACAAGACTAAAGAATGAATACGAAAGTTCGCGAGTTGACAATTTGTTAAGTCTCAATGCTGATTATGAGTTTGGCATTGTACCAGAACAATCGAATCGTGCTGAGAATCCACCGACGACGCCCCTGCCTTTTAGTGATTCGCTAAACGGGTTGGAAGGGTTAAAATTTTAGATAGACTTCATGTAATAGTATACGACTGTACAATGCGGTTTTTTTTTGCACCCACCTGATTTCTTATGGCAACCGGCGGGATTTGCGCGAAAATATTTCCCAAATCCGAACGAGAGGTGACAATTTCATCCAAAGTTTTCGAACTGCTGAAACTAAAATAAATACCCCCCCTCCCCTACAGAAAACCAGCTTTACACGAACTGGATCAATAACATGGATATATAGGTCCATCTTTGTTGGATAATGAAAAGAGTAGTAATGAATTCAACACAGAAACAACAAAGTGATGGCCAAACATTACGTGACAAACCTCAACAACGTACAAATCAATCTCAACATTTGCATCCATCGGCACAATATCGACAGCACGATGTGGGACAATCGTACTCACAAGCCTTGACAAATACGTTACCAGCCAATAATCCATTTGCACCACCGACGTATCAGAATAGCAAAAACAATTATGCATCATCGCACCAGCTGAATCAACAACTCCCCACAGTGCCACAACCAGCATTAATGGCGTCGAGTTCAATACTCACACTAGGACCATTCAAACATCGAAAAGATATGACTCGAGATTCAGTGCTTTCCACCTATCAAATTTTGGGCTATATAGCTGCCGGTACATATGGTAAGGTTTACAAAGCCAAACTTCGAACAAATGCAAATAATACAAAAGATGGCGAAGAAAGGGGGAAGTTCGGTGTGATACATGGAGGCTTAGCCGATGGAGGTAATGGCGTGGGTCCTAATGATGGCGATCGCATTGGTAAAGCTAATGCAAATGACCATATTAATGAGACCGACTCGAAGGAAGGGTCGGTTCCACCCGATGAAAACTCCCTTGAATCATCGGGGCCAGTAATACAGTACTATGCCATTAAAAAGTTCAAGAGTGATAACCATCAAAGCTCAAATAGCAAGAACAATACCGCTGGTAATGGGAGTAAGAATTTCAATCGTGAAATTGCCAATGAGGCAGCACAATACACTGGAATCAGCCAAAGTGCCATTCGGGAAATGTCACTATGTCGAGAATTGAATAACAAAAACATTACTAAGTTAACAGACATTATTTTGGAAAACAAGAGCATCTATATGATTTTTGAATTTTGTGAGCATGATTTGTTGCAAATTATACATTATCATTCACATCCAGAATTGAAGCCAATACCATTACCGACAATAAAGTCATTAATTTGGCAGATACTTAATGGTGTTACTTTTTTGCACAAGAATTGGATCTTTCATCGAGATTTGAAACCAGCCAACATTATGGTGACATCGAATGGATGTGTCAAGATTGGCGATTTGGGATTGGCGCGTAAATTTAACAATCCATTGCAGAGTCTTTATACTGGTGATAAAGTTGTCGTTACAATCTGGTATCGAGCACCCGAGTTATTATTGGGGACTCGACATTATACTCCAGCGATTGACTTGTGGGCAGTCGGGTGCATATTGGCAGAATTGTTATCATTGCGACCCATATTCAAGGGAGAAGAGGCCAAGATTGATATAAATAATAAAAAACTGGTTCCATTTCAAAGAAATCAATTTCAAAAAATCATTGAGGTTATGGGTACGCCCAATTTGAAGAATTGGCCAAGTTTGAACAAGTATCCCGAATTTGTTTCGTTTACTCAACAAATCACACAAACTTACTCGTCAAATTTATCACAATGGTACAAGATGATTGGTGGTGAGAATAAACAATGTTTAGAATTGTTGTATGGTTTGTTAAAGTATGATCCGGAAGTAAGATTGACTGCAGATCAAGCATTGGTGCATAATTTCTTTTTGGAGTTACCCAAAGTGACTGAAAATGCATTTGAAGGGTTGAATTTGAAATATCCTAATCGAAAGATTTATGTTGATGATAGTGATATTGGCCAAAATGGTGGGAATAATGCTGGGTTTAAACGTAATATTGGGTTTGATGAGGGAGCAAACAAAAGGAAAAGGGTGTAGCTGAAGGAAGAGTTATCACAATACAATCGTTTAAATTAACAATTCGTAATAAGTTTGGTTTTGGTTTAAATTGTTCAGTGTTGTAGAAAATTTGTGCAGCGTGATCTTTTGCAATGTTTTACCCCCTTTGTATCATCATCAAATCAAAAAAAAAAAACTCCGATTTGTAGAAACCACATTGTAAACACACAATTTTTAATACCTTGATCCACCCAATGAAACTAGATGATTTATACACAGATAAGCAATTGATCTACAATAGTGTTATATCAAACATATGCAAAGCAAAACCAAAGTCATCAAATGCCATCGCAACTACAAACGCATCCACATCAAACTACGTGTGTTTGAAAATTGTCGATGTTGATTTTAAAATTCCTCCACATTCAATTAAACGAGAAATCAAAGCCATCAAGTCCTTGCAAGAACATGGTGGGATAGTGAAATATATCGAGGATTTCCAAATCTACGAAGATGTGATATTGGTGTTGAAATATTATCCATTTAACTTAAATCAATTGATCATGAATAAAAAGTATTGCCGCAAACGAACACGATATGATCTTGGTGGTGATGGATCTAGCAACGTCAAATATACGCTATCGAACATAATCACCCAGTGGCAACTCAAACAACTTGTGACCAATTTAGTATCGTCCATCAAGTTTATCCATGCCAATGACATAATTCATCGAGATTTAAAACCAGGAAACATCTTGTTTGTCGACGAAGATATAACCAAACCGGTAATCGCTGATTTTGGTGTTTGTTACAACTTGTTGGATCCACCAGAAGATGAACCATTGATGCAAAAGTATACTGATGTAAGTACCAGTATTTATAAGCCACCGGAATTGATTTTGGGTATCAGTAATTATTCATTTGAGGTTGATTATTGGTCATTGGCGATTGTGTTGACTATTTTGTACTCTCCTGATTTCAAGAGTATATTGATACGAGACGACCATGTGGGTGTAAGAGCTGACGATAATGATGCTGACGAAGAAATGAATAACGAATCGGGTATTAGTGATTTGCACTTGTTGAGCTGTATATTTAGAGTGTTTGGGACCCCAACTTACAATGAAAATGATATACATAGTGATGAGGATAGGGAGCAATTGTATTGGCCAGAATTGGATGACGATGATTTGCATTTCAAAAAATTCAATTTGAAACGGTTTAAGAGAAAGAGTTTGGCAGAGATTATACCGAAATGTGAGGACGAAGAAGTGAAACACTTGTTTCAAAAAATGACCCGTTATGATAGAGAGAAACGGCTGATTGAATGAAGATAATAACGATTGCGGCTGATGCATGTAGATATACATGGAGAAGTCCACATTCTACATTTATCGTATTTGTAAACTCTCCACCAATTGGAATATGATAGAACATAAACCAAAGGAGAGCTAGAATGTCAACACATCTTTCATTTGCAATCTCACGGTGACGTTTCGCTTTTGGCGAAAAAAGAGGAAAAGAAGAAAGGAATAAAGAGGGGAGATACATATATATATATATATATATGTTTTCACAATTACTTATTCTCTTTCTCTCCTTCTTAATTGTTCTAGAGAACGAGTTTTGAATACAACTTCCGCTTGTAAGAACTTCTTCTTCTTCTTTTCTTTGGAAATCTTATGAAGATCAGATCACCTAAAACCAATATAACAGTACAGTGGATTTCTCAACACCAAGCCAATGAGTGATGAAAGAGTATATTCCTCCTCATGTTGAGAGAAGAGATAGAGTTGCAAAATTCGCCAACAGGAAGATTAGATCTTGGTGGTCTAATATCACAAACATTAAAACAATTTATATTATAACGGATTGATTAACGATTGTCATAGTGGAAAAATCAAACCACCCTAATATTTTTCAGCTGTTGATGCAAAAAAAATAAATACAATACTGCAAATGCACTTCTCTTGGAAGAGTATGGTTTCACACGATGGCAGATTGACAACCCGAAAAAAAATAATGGGAAATGCTGATGGGG
>OGTC01000049.1_pt1 | contig 95669 bp, 85 predicted proteins | sample 1574531 | NCBI WGS metagenome assembly OGTC01 (sample SAMN03295859, study PRJEB24534) | human gut metagenome | isolation source: fecal sample 2 from infant 9 | host: Homo sapiens | place: USA: Pittsburgh, PA | collected 2014-07 | reverse complement strand
TACAGAACTAAATCCTTTGGATAAATTAATTGTCTAACTTTTTGGGGTCAGTACACACTACTGCCATCTCTTTTTATCTATTAGTTTTCTTCAGCCATTTTTGATTTGACTTCTTCATAAGACAGTGCTCGTGACTCCTCTTCTGCATCTTCAGGCATTTTACCTGTTTCATAAAGAGATTTAATTTGTGTACTATCCAATGTTTCATATTTCAACAATGCTTCCGCAATTAGCTTATGCGTTTCACGATTTGATTGAATAATTTCAGCAGCCTTGTTGCGTGCTTCATTCAACAATGTGCGAACTTCTTCGTCAATTTCATAAGCTGTTCGTTCTGAAATAGATTTTTGTGGTGTTTGAGCACCAAACATTGCATGATTTCCTTCGTATTGAACTGGACCGAGTTTTTCACTCATTCCATACTCAGTAACCATAGCACGCGCCATCTGAGTCGCTTGTTCAAAGTCATTGGATGCTCCGGTTGTTTGAACGTTAAAGATGATTTCTTCTGCGACACGTCCACCCATCAAACCAGCTAATTGTTCTTTCATATCTTCTTTGGATAGTAACATTTGATCTTCTTTAGGAAGAGCAATCATGTACCCACCTGCACGACCACGAGGAACAATTGTTACTTTATGGACAACACGCGCATTAGATAAGACAAGACCAACAATCGTGTGTCCTGCTTCATGGTAAGCAACCATTTCACGTTCTTTTTGAGAAACTGTCTTATCTTTCTTAGAAGGACCAGCGATAACACGATCTTCTGCCTCATCAATATCAGAAGCGTCAATTACCGATTTATTACGACGAGCTGCAACTAAAGCTGCTTCGTTCAATACATTTTCTAAATCAGCACCAACAAAACCTGGAGTCTGTTGTGCTACCAATTTCAAGTCTACATCTTCTGCTAACGGTTTATTTTTAGCATGGACTTTCAAAATCGCTTCGCGTCCCTTAACATCTGGACGACCAACTAATACTTTTCTATCAAAACGGCCTGGACGAAGAAGTGCGGGATCTAGAACATCTGAGCGGTTCGTTGCCGCAATGACGATAATTCCTTCATTCCCTTCGAAACCATCCATCTCAATCAAGAGTTGGTTCAAAGTTTGTTCACGTTCATCATTTCCACCGCCAAGACCGACACCACGTTGACGACCAACAGCATCGATTTCATCGATGAAGATAATAGCTGGTGCTGCTTTTTTAGCATCTTCAAAGAGAGAACGTACACGGCTTGCACCAACACCGACGAACATCTCCACGAAGTCAGAACCTGAAATACTAAAAAATGGTACGCCAGCTTCTCCTGCAACTGCTTTGGCGAGTAATGTTTTACCAGTCCCCGGAGGTCCTTCTAAGAGAACACCAGCTGGAATACGGGCGCCCAATTTTGTAAATCGTTTTGGATCTTTCAAAAATTCAACAACTTCAACAAGTTCTTGTTTTTCTTCCTCAGCTCCTGCTACATCTGAAAAGCGGACTTTGATGTCCTCTTTATTAGCAGCCTTAGCTTTATTACGTCCAAAACTCATTGGATTGCGTCCGCCATTTCCTCCCATATTCCCCATCATAGAAAATAGGAAGAAAAATAAAATGGCAAATGGTACTACTGAAACTAGGATGTTAATCCACATCCCACTTGAGCTTTCATGCTTCACTTCAATTTGTGTTTGATGTTCACCAGCTAGTTTTTGCAAATCTGCTACAGTAGTATCCGATGGAAGAATAATACTTGTAAATTTCTCTACTTTTATTGCAGAAGGTGTGAACAACCGAATACCTGTTTCTGGTTGTTCTGTTTTAGCAGTTTTATAGACACCAGACACTTCGATGACACTACCACTTGGTTGATAGGTCATTTCTTTTACATTGTCGCTAGTAATTTCCTGCACCAATTCTGAGTATTTAATTTGTTGACTATGTCCTGCTGCTCTTCCAGCAAAGAAATACTGGAATCCAGTGACTATCAAAAAAATCATCAACAAATAAAGAAATGGATTTTTTATAAAACCATTATTTTGTTTTTGCATTCAATAACTTACCCTTCTATTTTGAGTAAACTTCCTCTTTCAATACACCTACATAAGGAAGATTACGATAATTTTCATTGTAGTCTAAGCCATAGCCTACAACAAATTCATTCGGAATTGTAAAACATGTATAATCTGCTTCGATATCTACAGTACGACCTTCTGGTTTATCAAGCATTGTAACAATCTTAACTGATGCCGCTTCTCTAGCAGTAAACATATCTCTCAAACTTTTTAAGGTTTGACCGGTATCGATAATATCTTCCACAAAAATAACGTGTCGACCTTTAATATCTTGAGTTACATCTTGTTTAATGTTAATAACCCCGCTACTTACAGTACCTCCATGGTAACTGGAAACCATCATAAAATCCATTTCAAGATGAGTATCAATATATTTGACTAATTCTGCCATGAAAGGAATAGATCCTTTTAAGATTCCAACTAAAATTGGATTTTTCCCTTCGTAATCTCTTGTCAATTGAGCACCTAGTTTTTTAGCTGCTTCTGTAATTTCATCTTGTGAAACCAAAATCTTCTTGATATCTTGTTCTAACATGATTTTACCTATCTATTTTTTCTATATAAAGTATAGTGTTCATTATATCATTTTTCGTTTTTTTACTCAAATCGCTAGTTTCAATTCCTAAAATTGAATAAATTTCTCCAAATTGCTCTATGATAATAGCATTTCCCCGTTTTTCTATAGGAACTTTTAAATCAATAAAAAGTCGTCTTAGTTTTTTTCGATGACCATTTTTTATCAAATAGTCACCTAGTCGTCGATGCCGTAAAATCAATGATGCTTCACGAGAAATATTGATTTTTTGAATATTCTCACCTTTTAGAGGAATTCCAAATGAAAATAAGTAATCTTCATAATAAACTTGATTTTGATAGTCTAACACACATTCATTACTTTTTTCATCAGACTTTGGTCTGATTTTACAAATTTGAAAGCGTTGATATTCCTTTACGAGTTCATAACCATTTTTTAATAAATGACGATATTGACTCTTGGTTTTTAAAATATGATGGACCTGTTGGAATTGTTCTCTTGTAATATTTAAATCTGCAAAACAACTAAGATATTGTTGCAATAAAACTCGTTGTGTTGCTTCACTATAAGACAAAAATTGTGTTAAATCTTCCACATCGACGGTTCGAGATAATTCAGCAAAAGCAATATTATAGTCAGAAACTTCTTTTCCAAATTCTAAAAATGCTTTTCTTACCTGAACATTTTCTTTTTCCAATTGTGGTAGATAAAGATTGCGAACACGGTTACGAAAATAGGAATTTTCTTTGTTTGTCCTATCTTCGAAATGCTCAATTTCAGGAAAATCTTTCTTATAAAAAGATAGTAATGGACGAATCAACTCTCCCTTATCAAACTCTTGTCTTTCTTTAATAGCTGATAAATGCTGTAACCTAACACCTCGAATCAATCGCATAAAAATCGTCTCAGCCTGATCATCTGCATGATGAGCTGTTACAAGAGCTGTAGCAACTGTTTGTCTCATTACTTTTTTTAAAAATTCATAACGAAATTGACGAGCATTTGCTTCCGAAAAATCTCCAGTAAAATGAGCTACATAAATTGGAACTCCAACTTGTTCAGCTAGTTTTCTCAATTCATATTCTTCATTATCCGATTCTGGTCGTTGTTTATGATTCACATGAGCTAAAAATAATTCAATTCCAAGTTCTTTTTGATAGGTTGAAAGGAGATGAAAGAGAAACATCGAATCCAATCCACCAGACAAGGCTAGCACAACTCTTGAATGATGTTTAAAATAACCTTTCTCTAGAAAATGATTTAAAAATTCTCGGTCTCTCATTTTAGGACCTCGTAGACATCCTTAGCAATTTTAGAAATGGTATCATAATCAGAATTTTTAGTAAAAATCGAAATAATGAACGGAGAATCTGTGTAGACTACCGCCACATCGTGTTTAAATTCATCTGCATCCCCAATTTTATGGGCTACCTTAGCAGAAATATTTTTAGCAATACGCTGATTATCAAAAGAAGTTTGTGATAAAGATTCTAAAACAAAACCATTTTGATTGTAAATAGATTCCATAACTTGTCCAGCCATTTTAGCTGAAGCAAGCTTATCATTTACATCCCATTCATTACCAGCAATCGTAGTCATTTCTTTTTTAAAGGCGTCATCTGATTTATTCGTAACATAATAAGCAAGAATATTATGAGCCACATTGTCAGACTCTTTTGCAGTTTTTGTGATTAAATCTTTGATTGTGTACTCTTTATTATCCGCTGTTTTAGGGAGACTGCCACTTCCTTCTGGTTTATAAGAACCAGGGAAATCATTAACTTCAGGAACATACTTCAATTTCGTGTCAAGTTGATAATCACCCTGATTAATTTTCTCCTGAACATAATAAAGATAAGGCAATTTCATAACACTAGCAGCGTACATTTTTTGCTCTTCGTTAATCCCAGCTTCCTTACCTGTACTCAATTGTTTCACATAAATAGAAAACTGTTCATTTTGATATTTTGCAGATAGTAACTCTTGTACTTTCTGGATTCTATTATCATCATTAGAAATATAATCCGTCGAAATCCAACCAGCTTGTTTGATATGTAAGAATTCACGACCTTCAGCAAAAATAGACATATCTGCTTCAACTTCTTGATAAGGCGCTAAAGTAGACTTTAATTCTTGTTGATCATAAGGACTATTATAAACGACAAATCCTGGTTCTAGCCATACTCGCTTAGAAAAATCGTTTACGATAGAACTATCGTATAAAAGTCGTTTATCAGCCATTACAAATTGATTATTTGACAATTTAAAGACAGGCTGTCCTTGTTTATTTAATCGCCATTCTAAAACAGATAATTTTGTTTCCGCATTGACTTTTCCTGATTCTTTAATCAGGTCTTCTGTAGAATAAACTGGCGTCTCACCATAAAATTTTGGAGATTCTATAATATCTTGATAATAAAAATGATACGAAGCGTGGGTTAAGGAATAAACTTCTTGGTTTGGAAGGATAACTGGATTCTCAGTGCTTACTACTTGAACACTTTTTAGGAAAATTGGAAGTAGTAATATCACTAAAAATTTACGCATTCTTTTTCCCCTCTTCTTCTTGCAATCGTAACAGATGATTTTTTTGAGATAATTCCTCCAATTTTTCATCTGATTGACTTAAAAATTGTTCAACAATCTTTAATAAATTTTCCATTTCACATTACCTAGGAAGTAAGTCCGGAATTGTATAAACTTCCTCCCATGATTTTGAATAATAATATTTTGCACGGGAATATTTAGCCGCATAGGATTCATCTTTTAGCTTAGTTGCTAAACTAGCTTCTTTATCCTTTTCATCGCTCAAATTCTGGTATTGTTTTTTCAAATCCGTTAATTGCTGGCGACGTGTTAGTAATTGTTGATAACTTTGTGCTAAATTGTAAGTTGGCAAGATAAATAACAACATAATCAAAATCAAAACCCAACCCATAAAACGATTGCGTTTTTGACGTTCTTCCATCATATATTTACGTCGTTGATGTTCGTTTTGAATAAAAGAGTTATTCATTTGGACTATTTTTTTATACATCGCCTTCTACCCTTGTTTCACTAATGATTTCATACATTCCAGCTGCATCTTCTTTTTTAGTGCTATCTTTCATTTCCAGCACCTTTACAAGTAACAATTTATTTCCGAAGCGAATTTCAACCTGATCATTGATTTTTAAATCTGTTGAACTTTTAGCAAGGATACCATTTACCTTGATTCGCCCCTTATCTGCAACTTCCTTAGCCACTGTACGGCGTTTAATAATTCGTGATACTTTTAAATATTTATCTAATCTCATCTTAATACCTCAAATTATTATTGTACCATTTTTATCCCTTTTATAGAAGAAAAAAGGTAATCCTTAATGTGACTCTTTTAAGTCTTTTATCTTCGCTAACGATTCTCCAAAGGTTAAGAGTCCTTCTAAAATCTCATAGTCTTTTTTATTTCGAATGTCAAAAACAACTTCGATTAAACCTTGATTTTCAGAAATATTAGCCTTCAAACTTGTCTGAGAAAGAGCCTGGAAATAATCTTGGGTTAAAAATAATTGTTGCGATATTTTTTCAAATTGAATAACAAGCTTATTATTTCTTCTTTCAACACGATTGACAAATACTTTATCAAGATAAGCTTTAGCTAATCCAATTTCCAAAAGATAAGCAACTACATCTGGATACTCTCCGAATCGATCTATCAACTCATCTTGCAATTCTTCGTAGTTGATACGATTATCAATTTGACGAATTCTCTTATAAATTTCAATTTTATGTCGTTCATCTGAAATGTACTCATCCGGAAGATAAGCATCAATTTGTAGAATTAACTCAGCATTCCCTTTTTCACGATTCTTGTCAGTTCCATTTTTCTTAGCAATTGCTTCGTCCAGTAACTGAGAATACAATTCAAAACCAACAGAATCGATAAAACCAGACTGAGAGCTTCCTAAAAGATTTCCAGCTCCACGAATGGATAAATCACGCATAGCAATTTTGAAACCAGAACCTAATTCGGTAAAACCTTTGATAGCTTCTAATCTCTTTTCTGAAACTTCTGTCAAAGATTTGTCTGGTCTATACATGAGATAAGCATAAGCAATTCGATTACTACGACCAACCCGGCCTCTTAATTGATACAAGGTTGACAAGCCCATATGATCTGCGTTTTCAATAAATAAGGTATTAGCATTTGGAATATCTACACCTGTTTCAATGATTGTCGTAGTTACTAAAATGTCATATTCGCCTTCAATGAAATCAAGTAGTGTATTCTCCAAACGAATTTCACTCATTTGACCATGAACAAAACCAATAGAAGCTTCAGGAATTAGTTCTTGTAATTCTGAAACCTTCTTTTCAATCGTGTCAACTTTATTGTAAAGATAGTAAACCTGACCACCACGATCAATTTCTCTCAATACAGCATCTCGAATGACATGATCATTTTGTTCAAGAACATAGGTTTGAACGGGATATCGATTGGTTGGAGGAGTTTCGATGACAGATAAATCTCTAATACCTAACATAGACATATGGAGGGTTCGAGGAATTGGTGTAGCTGTCAAGGTTAAGACATCAACCTTCTTTTTTAATTCCTTGAGTGCTTCTTTATGTTTAACACCAAAACGTTGCTCCTCATCAATAATGATTAACCCTAAATCAGCAAACTCAACATCTTTAGACAAAACTCTATGAGTTCCTATCAAGATGTCCACTTGACCTTTTTTTAATTTCTCAAGTGTCTCAATCTGTTCTTTTTTACTTCTAAAGCGACTCAAAACATCTACGTTTACAGCAAATTGCTCAAATCTTTCCTTAAAATTACTGTAATGTTGTTGCGCAAGAACTGTTGTTGGAACTAAAACTACTACTTGTTTATGATTATTGACAGCCTTAAATGCAGCTCGCATAGCAACTTCTGTCTTACCAAAACCAACGTCTCCAACTAAGAGTCGATCCATAGGTTGAGGAGTCTGCATATCTTTTTTGATTTCTTCTATACTTCGTAGTTGATCTTCAGTTTCAACATACGGAAAAGCCTCATCAAAAGCAACTTGATCTTCATCATCTTTTGAAAATGCATACCCTCTAAGTTGACTTCTCTCAGCGTACAATTTAATTAAATCATCTGCGATATCTTCAACTTGATTTTTAACTTTTTGCTTAGCCTTTTTAAAATGCCCATCATTTAGTTTATTTAATTTTGGAGCCTTTCCATCACTTGAAACATATTTAGATAAGGTTTGAATTTGTTCTACAGGAATAGAAATACGATCGCCGTTTTGATATTGAATAGTCACATAATCTCGGTGAATACCTTTGATTTCAATCGTTTCTATTCCTAAATATTGACCAATCCCATGAATTTGATGAACAACATAATCGCCTTTTTGAAGCTCATTATAGTCCTTTAATCTCTCAGCATTGCTGATATTTTGTCTTCTATATTTACGTTTAACCTTCTTTTTGAAAATTTCATATTCAGTTATAAATACAAGATTTTCATCTACAAAGTGAAAGCCATGACGAAGATTTCCTTCAACAAGGTTGACAGTTCCTTTACAGATATCACTTTTGTTACTACTGTCAACTTTAATACCGTATTCATCAAGAATAGTCGATAATTTTTTAAGTTCAGTTTTGCTACTTGACTGAAGAACAATCGTATACTTCAATTTTTTATAACGCTCAATTTCTTCTTTTAAAAAAGAAAATTGATTGAAAAACTCTTGCATTGGATATTGATTAAATTGATAAAGATGTTCAAATTTTAGATTTCCAAGTCCCTTTTGAAAATTAGAAAAGAAGCTAGCTGGTAAATACTTTTTAAACTGACTTTCTACATCAGCAAAATATTGTAAACTTGATACAGCTTTACTATTGTGTAAATCCTCTGTAAAATAGCTAGCTGTTTCCTTATCAAAAGCATCGTACTGGTTCATGATTTTTTGAAAATCATCAAATATAACAGGAACTTGATTCAAATAGTCTATCAAGGTCCACTGTTTTTTATAAAATACAGACAAAAACTTACGAATATCTGCATGAAGAACTTGCTCTTTCGTACAACTAAAAACTTCTTCTAGGTAAGACTTTAAAGTTGGAGAAAGTGCCTTATCAATCTCATGTTCTAAAAATTTCTGACCACGATGATAATCTTCATTCGTTAACAAAGTATCACTAGCTGGATAGATTAGTACTTGAGTTTTACTATCTTTCGATAATTGAGTTTCAGTATCAAATTCTCTAATCCCATCTATTTCATCACCGAAAAATTCAATTCGGTAAGGAGATATTTGTGAGGTTTCAAAGATATCTAAAATATCTCCTCGAAGACTAAATTCACTTTGACTCTGAACTTGTGTAACTTTCTTATAACCTAGGGAAATCAACTGATTTTTTAGTTCGTTTTGTTCACATTCTTGGCCAATTTCAAGTTTTAACATACTATTGTCAAAAACTTGAGGATCTGGTAAAAATAAACGACTTGCTGCGACGTTACAAACTAAAATCCCTCTTTGAGATTTATCTCTTAGAAACCGTAAAGCTTCTACTCTGGAAAAAATCTTTTCTTGAGATGATACTAAAAATTCTACCATAGGTGAATCATCTACCAATAATGGATAGACCATATCAGAACCCAGGATAGAAATTAAATCATTCACTAGACGTTCAGCTTCTCCATATGTAGAGGTCATCACTAAAACCTTATTTTGACTTTTTACACTGCTTGCAATAGCTAAAGACTTTGCTGAACCAGAAAGACCGAGTAATAATTGTCTTTGTTGTTTAAGAGATAAATGCTCATTCCATGATTGTATCTGCTTATTTTCTAGAAAGAAATCGATTAATGACATTTCCTTACCCATTATATTTCTGCATCGTTTTTTCAAAGTTTTTTTCTTGTAAATAATAATTTACAGCATCGTCAACTTTGTCAATTGACTGTAAAATATCAATATAATCTTCTTGGTCAAACTTACTCAAAACATGATGAACTACTGACATCCCTTTTTTAGGTCTTCCAATACCAATCTTTACACGATTGAAAACCTGTGTACCAATATGTTGAATAATTGACTTAATTCCATTATGACCACCAGCTGATCCCTTAGCACGAAGACGAATTTTTCCAACCTCCATGTCAAGATCATCGTAAATGATCAGTAAATCCTCAATATCCAAACCATAGTAAGTTAACAATGCATGTACAGCTTTTCCGCTTTCATTCATAAACGTCGTCGGCTTTACCAGATAAATTTTTTCACCATTAAGGAAAAATGAAGCTAATTCAGCTTGGAATATTTTATCGTGTGTAAAGGATACATTCTTTTTTTTGGCTAGTTGATCAATCAACATAAAACCAACATTATGCTTTGTCTCAAAATATTTATCCCCTGGATTTCCCAATCCTACAAGTAATTTTGTCATTTAAATTTCCTTTCAAAAGCCAAAAGGGTTGGAATTTTTTTTCCAACCTAATTGACACTATTAAAAATGTTGATTATACGTTAAAGCGGAATTCCATGATATCGCCATCTTGAACGACATATTCTTTTCCTTCTTCACGCAAACGTCCAGCTTCTTTTACAGCCTTTTCAGATCCATATTTAATCAAATCATCATAAGACATAGTTACTGCACGAATAAATCCTTTTTCGAAGTCAGAGTGGATAATTCCAGCTGCTTGTGGAGCTTTCATGCCACGTTTAAAAGTCCAGGCACGAACTTCTTTTTCACCAGCTGTAAAGTAGGTTCCAAGTCCAAGTAAATGGTAAGCTGCACGAGTCAACTTATCCACACCTGATTCTGTTAATCCAATTGCCTCTAAAAATTCTTGTTTATCCGCATCATCTAGTTCAGATATTTCTTCCTCCGCACGCGCAGAAATCACCACTACCTCAGCATTTTCTGTCGCTGCGAATTCACGAATTTGTTTTACATACTCGATAGAGTCTGGATCAGCAACTACATCCTCATCCACATTCGCTACATAAAGAACTGGTTTAGTGGTCAAGAGGAAAAGTCCTTTAACTACTTTTTGTTCTTCTTCTGTAAATTCAATGGTACGTGCTGATTTTCCATCTTCAAGAACTGGTTTAATCTTTTGGAGAACGTTAAATTCTATTAAAGAGTCCTTGTCCTTTTGTGTACGGGCAATTTTTTCCACACGCGCATAGCGTTTGTTGATAGATTCTAAATCTGCTAAAATCAACTCCAAATTAATCGTATCAATATCTGCAAGCGGATCTACAAAGGCATCTTCACGTCCTTGCTCACGCATGACATTTTCATCATTAAAAGCACGAACTACATGGACAATCGCATCAACTTCACGGATGTTGGCCAAAAATTTATTTCCAAGTCCTTCTCCTTTTGATGCACCTTTTACAATCCCTGCAATATCTGTAAATTCAAAAGTTGTTGGAACTGTCTTCTTAGGAGTAATCATTTCCGTCAATTTTTGGAGACGTTCATCTGGAACTTCTACCATCCCGACGTTTGGATCAATCGTCGCAAATGGATAATTTGCAGCCTCTGCTCCTGCTTTTGTAATTGCGTTAAATAGGGTTGATTTACCAACGTTTGGCAAACCCACGATACCTGCTGTTAAAGCCATAATTTCTCATTCTCCGTTCACATTTCAATCTTCAATATTATAACACAAAAAGGGAAAACTTGCTAACCCTCTAACTCCTTGCATTTAGTCGATAATTTTACTCATTTTTCTTTCAAAATCATAGCGACTCATCATAACAACATGATCACAATTACTGCATTTTATTTTGATATCTGCACCTAGACGTGTAATTTCCCAACGATTAGCTTTTTTGCCTGTAGATTTGATTGTACAAGCATGTGGTTTTTTCATTTCAACAAAATTTCCAACTTGATACATACTACTCTCCTTTTCATATTTCTGATTATATCATAAAAGAGGTGAGCTAGGCTCAACCTCTTTAACTTAATTTGTACGAACTGGTGTAATCAGCTGCATGAAATCTTCATCTGTATCAGCTGGTACCAAGGTAAATGGACGAACTGCTGAAATGAAGCTGATTGTTACCTTTTCACTATTCAAGGCTTTTAGTGCTTCAATCAAGTAAGTTGGGTTAAAGCTAATCGTCAAATCTTCACCAGATACAGCAATTGTATCGATTTCTTCATTTACTTTACCAACTTCTGGAGAATTTACATGAGCTGTAACTACTCCTTGTTTGATTTCTAATTTTACAGTTCCATTTTGAGTAGCACTTGATAAAAGACGTGCACGTTCCATAGATTGACGTAGATTCACAACATCAAAAGTCACTGTCGTATTAAAATCTGTTGGAATCAGACGATCTGTATCAGGATAATTACCTTCTAAGAGACGTGTATAGAAGCTAATATTTTCGCTTCTAAAGAGAATTTGGTTGTTTGCGAAGAAAATCTCTACTGTTTCAATATCGTCCGTAAAAACAGCCGAAAATTCGCGTAGAGAGCGACTTGGGATGACAACATCAAAATTATCACTGTTTTTTTCAAGCGTCAATTTCTTCTGACTGAGACGATGTGAGTCTGTTGCAACTGTTTTTAACTCTTGGTGATTACTCAAGACAAAGTGAACACCAGTTAAGATAGGACGACTTTCTTGCACACTAGCAGCAAAGGCAGTTTCATTGATAATCTTTTTAAGAAGTTTTGTTTCAAGAACTAAAGGATTACTTGCTGCAATTTCTTGGATACGTGGATACTGCTCGCTGTCTTTTCCTTTAAGAGTAATTTCTGATTTTCCACTTGTTAGTACAATTTGATCTTGTTCGATTTCTTTAAAATCAAGAGTCACATCTGGAAGACTAGAAACAACATTGATAAAGAAAGAAGCTTCTAGAAGGATAGAACCTAATGAGTTAATCAAAAGACCTGCGTTTTCATCTTTTTGAGAAATGAAGTTTTCAATTGAAATTTGACCATTTGAACCAATCAATGTAATTCCTTCATTATTCACATCGATTTTGATAGTTGATAAAACAGGAATAGCATTTTTTGAACTAATAGCTCTTTTAGTAGTATTTAACGCTTGTAGAAATAAATTTTTATTAATTGAAAAATGAATCATGGATTCTCCTTTATTTATTTTTATAATTAGAAAGAAAATAGTAATAATAGAGTGTGTGAAATCTGTGGAAAAAATAGCTTGATAGGCAGAATATAAACTTTTTTGCTTGTTTAAAAAATGTGTATAAAAAAGATTAAAAAGTAAAAGTTATCCACAAGTTATTTTATTTTCTTTTTGATAGCTTCGATTTCTAAGCGGAGATTGTTATCTTCCTCAATCAAAGATTTAATTTTAGCGTGAGCATGAATGACTGTAGTGTGGTCTTTTCCCCCAAATTCTTTTCCTATTTTTGGAAGACTATTATCGGTTAGTTCTCTTGCTAGGTACATAGCTACTTGTCTTGCTAAAACAATGTTTTGAACACGCCTTGTTCCTTTTAGTTCTTTTACACTAACACCATAAAAGTTTCCTACTTCAGTTTGAATCTTTTCAATTGGAATAACGAGCATTTGACTAATATCTTGTTTGCGAGCTCGTATGGCTTCTGCAGCAATATCAATTGTGATATCAGTAATTTTCTTTACTCTAGCAATTAAAGTAATATCATTAATTGCTCCTTCAAGTTCACGAACATTAGAATCAAATTGACCTGCTAAGTATTCCAATGTATCACTTTGAAAATTGTAGTCTAAATTTTCAGTCTTACTTTGAAGAATAGCAACACGTGTTTCAAAGTCAGGAGGAGTAATTGCTTGAGTTAATCCCCAGCTAAAGCGCGTGACAAGTCTTTCTTCCATTCCTTCTAATTGCTTAGGACTTCGATCACTAGTTAGGACAATCTGTTTTTGTTTATTATGAAGGTCATTAAATGTATTGAAAAACTCTTCTTGCGTTGCAACCTTTTTTCCACTTAGAGACTGAATATCATCAATCAACAAAAGATCGAGGTTTCGGTAAGTCTTTTTAAATTTTTCCATTTCCCCAAGTCTTAAATGATCAAGAAAGTCATTTATAAAACTTTCTGCAGGAATATACTTAACACGCGCACTAGGAATATTTTTTAAAATTTCATTACCAATAGCATTGAGCAAGTGAGTTTTACCAAGACCAGGTCCTCCGTATATAAAAAGAGGGTTATATGTAAGTGCTAAATCTTCTGATACAGCTAATGCAGCCGATTTTGCCCAAATGTTTCCATCTCCTTGGACAAAATTATCAAAGGTATAGTTTTTATTAAGTCCTGTTTCTGAATAAGGTATAGATTTTATAGTTTGTTCTTGTTGTTGACTACTATTTTCAACAGTTGTTGTTATATCGGAGGAGTCAGAATCTTCCTTAGTCAATACATATTGCGCTTTTATCTCAGTATCATAGATTTGGAAACCAACAGCTACAATAATATCATTGAGTTTTGTACTCCAAACCATTTCCATTTCAGATCTTGGCAAAAATATGGTAGCTACATTTTCCTCGACCTTTATTAATTCAGCAGGTGTTACATAGAAATCAAACATTGATCGTGTCAATCTTTCTTTAGCTAATTCTAAAATCTGATTCCAAAATTGTTTTTCTTTCAATAACAAACTCCTCCTTTTCTAAAAGGTATAATCTTATACCTATTTTACCATATAGTAAGCATTTTTTCCACAACTTGTGAAAAACAATCCACAATGTTTAAAAGATTTATCCACAAGTTGTGGATAATAGCTATTTTTTGTGATTTTCTTGGTTTTATTTATATTTATTTAGTGGATAAGTCTGTGAGTTGAGAAAAATAAAATAACAGCCTTATTTCAGGCTGTTAATAAAACGTTGGTACTCTTCTTGATTATGAAAAGAGATAGTTATTTTTCCTGCCTCTTTTTTTTGAAGGAAGATTTGGACATCTAATCCCAACAATTTTTTTAAATTTTCTTCTTCTTCCTTGATAAAGTAATCTTTTTCTTTGCTTTTTTTCTTCTTTTTTTCTTCTTGAACTAGACGTTCTACCTGTCGAACTGATAAATTATCTGTCAGAATATGATGGAGTAATTTTTTTTGTTCTTCAACAGGTAGTTGAATTAGAAGTCTAGCATGCGCTTGAGATAATTTTCCAGTTTCTACTTCCGTTAGAATAAAATTAGGTAGTGTTAGTAAGCGAACAATATTGGTAATATAGGGACGTGATTTTCCCATTTTATCAGCAATTTCTGCGTGAGTATACCCTTTATCAATTAAAGATTGATAAGCTTTTGCTTCCTCAATCGGATTTAAGTCTTCACGCTGCAAATTTTCAATGATTGAGTGAATCATCATATCTTGATCAGAAAGTTTTTTGATGATTACAGGAACTTCTGATAATCCAGCGACTATAGATGCACGATATCGTCTTTCTCCAGCTAGGATTTCGTATCCAATAACTGGAGATTGACGAACGATAATCGGTTGAATAAGACCATTCTCTTTGATAGATTGAGCAAGTTCTTTTATTTTCTCTTCTGAAAATTCTTTTCGAGGTTGATAAGGATTTTTTTGAATGTCACTTATATGAATTAGTTTAAATTCTTCCATATTTCTACAGTATCACAACTTTGATATTCTGTAAAGTAAGTTTACAAATATGTAAACTATTGATTTAAATCGCTAGTGCTCTTGTCTAATTTGATTTTAGTTTTTTCTTCCTTACCATTTCGGTAATAAGTTACAGTTATTTCATCTCCGATTGAGTGACTATATAGAACATTTTGCAATTCAGTAGTAGATGAAATCTTAGTATCATCTACTTTTGTGATAACATCATATTGTTGTAAATGTCCATTTGCAGGCATGTTTTTTTGAACAGATCGAACAGCTACACCAGAAGTGACTTTATCAGGAAGTTTCAATTTTTTAATATCAGCTGTGCTGAGGTTTGTTAAATTAACCATGTGGATACCAAGCGCTGGTCGAGTTACTTTTCCTTCTTTTTCCAATTGATTAATAATATTCTTAACATCATTTGTTGGAATTGCAAAACCAAGACCTTCTACAGATGTTCCACCATTAGAGGCGATTTTACTTGATGTAATACCTATAACTTGTCCCTGAATATTGATCAAGGGACCTCCTGAGTTACCAGGATTAATAGCTGTATCCGTTTGAATGGCATTCGTTGAAATAGCTTGGCCATCTTCAGATTTCAAAGAAACGTGTCTGTTCAAACTTGATACAATTCCTTGTGTAACTGTATTTGCGTATTCTGAACCTAAAGGACTACCGATTGCGATAGCAGTTTCCCCAACAGATAGTTGATTTGAGTCACCAAATTCAGCAACTGTAGAAACTTTTTCTGAAGAGATTTTAACTACTGCAATATCAGAATAGGTATCAGAACCAACAATTTCACCTGGTACTTTTGTTCCATCAGCTAATCGAATATCGACTTTCTTAGCTCCATTAATAACGTGAGTATTAGTAACTAAGTAGGCAGATTCACCTTCTTTCTTATAGATAACACCGGAACCTTCACTATTAACCTGTTCAGTATTTGAATCTGTATCAGTATCTTCAGTTCCGTTAAATCTATTTTGCGAATTACCTGAATAGGTAATAATAGATACAACTGCATCTTTGACCTTGTCGACAGCTTGTGTAGTAGCATTTTCATTTTTTGAATACGTCTGAGTGGTTGTTATAGTATTTTGTGTTCTATTTACATGTTTTTGGTTAAACTGAAATACAATCAGACCACCTAGAAGACCACTAAAAAAGCTGATAAGAATAACTAGTAAAAGTTGTCCAAATTTTTTTGAAAACTTGTTTAAGTTTTTCATGAAAACCTCCAAATTTGTTTTATTGATAAAAGTATAAAATTATTAACTTAACCATAACTTAAAAAAGTTTAAGTTTTAAACAATCTGTGGAAAACTATTAAAATCTTGTGAATCTATTGCTATTTTATCTGTTTTTATTTGTGAATAGGATGTGAATAGAATACGATTATGATAAAATAGAAGCATGAAAATTAAAATTGTAACAGTTGGAAAATTAAAAGAAAAGTACCTAAAAGATGGAATCGCTGAATATTCTAAAAGAATTTCTCGTTTTGCTACTATAGAAATAATTGAATTAGCTGATGAAAAGACACCTGATCGTGCTAGTGATTCTGAAAATGCAAAAATCTTGGATGTAGAAGGAAATCGAATCCTTTCAAAAATTGGAGATAGGGAATTTGTTGTTGTCCTAGCCATTGAAGGGAAAACTTTGTCTTCTGAAGAATTCAGTAAACAGTTGGAACAAGCATCTATTAATGGTTTTTCAACCTTAACTTTTGTGATAGGTGGAAGTTTAGGATTATCCAATGAAGTGAAAAAACGAGCCAATTTATCTGTAAGTTTTGGTCGTTTAACTCTCCCACATCAATTAATGCGTCTCGTACTGACAGAACAGATATACCGAGCTTTTACCATTCAACAAGGTTCCCCTTATCATAAATAGGATTGACTATTCTCGATTATTTTGATAAGATAAATTAGTTGGGTCTCATAGCTCAGCTGGATAGAGCATTCGCCTTCTAAGCGAACGGTCGCAGGTTCGAATCCTGCTGGGATCATATACTAGATTTGACGCTGGGTTTTCCCAGCGTTTTTTGTAAAAAATTGCATTTCAGGTACAAAAAAGTACAGTTGAGAATGAATGATTCTAAAGTAGTCTCCATTTTGTATAATAGGTTTGTAAGTTAATTTACAGAAAAAAAACAAAATCAAAGGAGACTTTCGCATGAAAGAAACAGTTAAATTGGAACAGTTCAAAGAACTTACAGAAAAAGAATTGCAAGAAATTCAAGGTGGGGATAGAAGAATTACTTCTTTTTTTGCAAATCTTTTTCAAAAAAGGAAAAAATAGATAACATTCTAGGGAAACGTGATGGATTTATTGAAAATACTCATAGTTATTCTTCATATTCTTATTCTAACAAATAGCTATGAACTAATTTGTAAGGTAACAAAAAAAGAAAGATATTTGTTTATTTTTTGGGTTTTTATATTACAGATTATAGTTGAAACTTTATTACATTTTATTTCTTTAGATGGATTTGGAATGGAAAAAATTTCATTTACCTGTATTATCTTTGCTTATCTAATTGGATTAAAAAAATATGATAAGTGCAAGGCTATTTTTATCAGTCTTATATTATCTTTATTATATCATAGCACTCATACTTTTTTATCAGTAACTTTATCTTCCATAATAGGAGATTCTTTCGTAACAAAATATGAAGATATCTTTTTTGTAGTAGTTTTATTACTAACTTATTTTATTATTAAAAAAATTATTACTTATTTTAACCTTGAAGTTAAATATTTCGATAAAGATTACCTCTATCCATTTTTTAAAAAAGTTATACTTGCCTTCTTTGCTTTGCAGATTTTATTGTTCATTTCAGATATGGTTAGTATTCATTCTCATTTTAATAGTTTTGGTAGTATTTTAGCATCAATAGTATTTATTTGTTTATTGCTAACTTTCTTTGCGATGAATTCTTATAAGGTTCAGATTGAAAGAGAGATTGCTCTAAAACAGAAGAAATTTGAACAGGAACATTTACAGACTTACACTGATGAAATCGTTGGCTTGTATAATGAAATTCGTGGTTTTCGTCATGACTATGCAGGAATGCTTGTTAGCATGCAAATGGCAATTGACAGTGGAAATTTACAAGAAATTGACAGAGTTTACAACGAAGTTTTAGTGAAAGTAAACCAAAAACTGCGTTCAGAAAAGTATACTTATTTTGATTTAAATAACATAGAAGATTCAGCTTTACGAAGTTTGATAGCTCAGTCTATTGTATATGCACGAAATAATGACGTAGAGTTTACACTAGAGGTAAAGGATACCATTACAAGATTGTCAATTGATTTACTTGATCTTGTTCGTATAATGAGTGTTTTGCTGAACAACGCTGTTGAGGGGGCTGCTGAAAGTTATTTGAAACAAATGGAAGTTGCAGTGATTAGGATGGACTTGGAGACAGTTATCGTGATTCAAAATTCATGTAAAATCACTATGTCGCCTTCAGAAGATTTGTTTGAACTAGGTTTTTCTACTAAAGGTAGAAATAGAGGAATAGGTCTTAATAATGTTAAAGAAATTTTAGATAAGTATGAAAATATTATTTTAGAAACCGAGATAGAAGAAAGTACATTTAGACAGATTATTAGATTTAAGAGAGAATTTGAATGAAAGTATTAATTTTAGAAGATGTTATTCAACATCAAGTTAGGCTAGAAAAAACATTGGATGAAATTTCCAAAGAATTAAATATTCCTATTTCTTACAAAACAACAGGTAAAGAACGAGAATTTAAAGAATACATCGAAAATGATGAAGTAAATCAACTTTATTTTCTAGATATCGATATTCATGGAATTGAGAAAAAAGGATTTGAAGTTGCACAATTTATTCGCCATCACAATCCTTATGCAATTATCGTTTTTATAACTAGTCGTTCAGAATTTGCTACTTTAACTTACAAGTATCAAGTATCAGCCTTGGATTTTATTGATAAAGATATCAATGATGATTTATTTAAGAAACGTATTAAAAAAAGTATCTTATACACCAAGAACATGTTGCTTGAAAATAAAGACGTTGTAGATTATTTTGACTATAACTATAAAGGAAATGATTTAAAAATTCCTTACCATGACATTTTGTATATAGAAACGACAGGAGTATCTCACAAGTTACGGATTATTGGTAAGAATTTTGCCAAAGAATTTTATGGAACTATGACAGATATCCAAGAAAAAGATAAAGATACTCAAAGATTTTATTCTGTTCATAAATCGTTTCTTGTCAACATAGGAAATGTTAGGGAAATTGATCGAAAAAATTTAGAAGTTGTTTTCTATGAGGATCATCGTTGCCCAATTACCCGCCTGAAGGTTCGTAAATTAAAAGATGTTCTGGAGAAAAAATCCAAAAAGTGATTGACAATCAGTAAGAAATTGATATAATGGTTATATCTGCTATAGATAGATGGTCCGTTGGTCAAGGGGTTAAGACACCGCCTTTTCACGGCGGTAACACGGGTTCGAATCCCGTACGGACTATATTATCCGCCATAGCTCAGTTGGTAGTAGCGCATGACTGTTAATCATGATGTCGTAGGTTCGAGTCCTACTGGCGGAGTCAGATTAAAAAGAACACTATTGGTGTTCTTTTTTTGTTTCTAATTTTAATCTCCTAACATTTTCATAAGAAAGTCTGTCATTTCTTGCGGACTTTCTTTTTTTCCATGAGCAATCCAAGTTTGACATACACCAAATAGCGCATTTGTTAGATAAATACTACTATACTCCAATTCAATTTCGTTTAAATTTAACTGCATAAAGCGTTTTTGGAGGTCTGTACTAAGCATGATGTGAAGTTTATTCCTTAGGAAATTCTGTATTTCTTTTGTACCATTTTCAGATAAGAGAGCAGCTAGCAATGGTTCAGACTCTAGGTACTCAAATACTTCTAAAATAGCATCTCTTTTATGATGAGCATGTTTTTGGAAAATATACTCAAAGGTATGAAAAAGCTTGCTTTGATAATGCTCAATCATATCATACTTATCTTTGTAATGAGTATAAAAACTAGAGCGACTAATTCCAGCTTTCTCAGCTAGTTTAACAGTAGAAATTTGATCAAATGGTTGATTCATCAATAATTGAACCATAGCATTCTCAATAGTACGTTTTGTTTTTAAGCGTTTGTTACTCTCTGTCATAGTTCCTCCTCTTGAACAAAAATAGACGTAGTGTCTAAAATATAATTTTTTAACTTGTAATTTAGATTTTTTAATGTATAATCTATTATATCAAAATTTTAGACAATATGTATAAAAAAGGAGACAATATGTTTAAAGAATGGAAAGCAATATTTAAAAAACCAACCTTTATCATTGTAATGATAGGAATTTCTCTCATTCCAGCTTTATACAATATCATATTTTTATCATCTATGTGGGACCCATATGGACAATTATCTGAGTTGCCTGTAGCGGTGGTAAATAATGATAAGGAAGCGACTTACAATGGAAATACAATGGATATTGGAAAAGACATGGTGTCTAATTTAAAAGAAAATAAATCCTTGGATTTTCATTTTGTAAATGAGGAAGAAGGTAAAAAAGGACTTGAAGATGGTGATTACTATATGGTAGTCACTTTGCCAAGTGACCTGTCTGAAAAAGCCGCTTCTATTTTAACAAATCACCCAGAACAGATGAATATTGATTATCAAACTTCTAGTGGACATAGCTTCATTGCAAGTAAAATGAGTGATTCTGCTATGACGCAATTAAAACAGAATGTTTCTGTCAGTGTAACTGAGACTTATACAAAAGCTTTATTTCAAAAGATGGGAGATTTAAAATCTGGTCTAACGAAAGCTGCAGATGGAAGTGAACAATTGGCTAACGGAGCAGGTCAGTTAGCTGAAGGAAGTCAAACATTGTCTTCAAATCTTGATACTTTAGCTAGTTCAAGTTTAACTTTCTCGGATGGAAGTGAACAATTTACAAAAGGATTGACAACCTATGTGTCAGGAGTAAAGCAACTAAATAGTGGCTTAGGAACATTTAATGATGGTTTACAGAGCTATACAAGTGCAGTTTCACAGGTTGATACTGGACTTAATCAGCTATCTTCTAAGACACCTGAATTGGTATCAGGTGTCAATCAATTAAATACAGGGATGAAAGCATACGCTGGTGGAGTTTCAAAACTCAATACAGGTCTCAATCAATTTTCTATTGGTGTCAATGCCTATACAAGCGGTGTTGACAAACTATCTGTTGGTGCAAACCAACTATCTAGTCAATCAGATACATTGAGAGATGGCATTACTCAATTAAATAAAGGGATTAAAGAAATTTCTACTCAATTGAATACTTCATCTCAACAAAAAGAGGAAATCACTCAATTAGCAACTAGTTTAGATGAATTGAATAAAGCACTTCAAGCTGTAACTATTTCAGATAATACTGAACTTAAAAGTACAATATCTAATGATTTAGCGAATATATCTACTCTTGCTCAAACTATTGTGACTAATAGTCAAACAGAGCAAGAGAAAACTCTTAACAATCTTCAAGCAACAGCAACTTATCAATCTCTTACTGATACTCAGAAAAAAGAATTGACTGCAGCTGTTTCAAATAATTCTAATTCTACGATAGAGTCAGCAAAAGCAATTTTGATAACGGTAGGAGACTTAAAAGAAAACTTGGGAAATGTAAATCAACCAGTCTCTAATCTTTCTACTTTACAGACTAAAGCAAACCAAGTTTTACCTCTAGCTTCCACTTCCTTGACAACTATGTCAACTGGAGTTACACAGTTGCAAAATGCTGTGGATAATCAATTGCTTCCTGGAAGTCAATCAATTGAAACTGGAGTTAATGAGTATACTAAGGGATTGGATACTATCTCTTTAGGTGTAAACCAACTAAGTGAAAAGAATACAATTTTAACAACAAGTTTAGATCAATTGGTTTCTGGATCAACCAAGTTGACGGAAAACTCTTCAACCTTGACAACCGGTTTGGATACACTAGCTGGGAAAACTCCAGAATTAGTATCAGGTATTGAAAAACTATCATTTGGTTCTAACCAATTAAATAGCAAGAGTCCGGAATTAATTGCAGGACTTGATAAAATACAGCTAGGCTCTAGTCAGTTAACAGATAAATCAAGTCAATTGCTTTCAGCTAGTTCTCAATTAGGAAATGGTGCAGTAAAAATTGCAGATGGTGCTGGTAAATTAGCAGAAGGTGGAGCAACGTTAACTGCTGGTATTGGAAGTTTACAGGTAGGTGTTTCTGACTTAGGACAGGGATTAAGTAGTGCTAGTAATCAACTAAAATCAGCATCGACAGATTCTAAAAATGCAGAAACACTATCTGAACCTTTGAGTCTTTCAAAAACAGACAATGATCAAGTCCCTGTAAATGGGATTGCCATGGCTCCGTATATGATATCAGTTGCCCTCTTTGTTGCTGCATTATCAACAAATATGATATTTGCTAAGTTACCTTCAGGTCGTCATCCTGAAAATCGTTTGGCTTGGGTTAAATCTCGCTTCGAGATAAATGGAGTCATAGCTGTTTTAGCAGCTGTATTAGTCTATGGTGGAGTTCATCTTATCGGTCTAACGGCAAATCATGAAATGAGAACCTTGTTCTTAACCATCATTGCAAGCTTAACATTTATGGCTATGGTGACGGCATTAACAACATGGAATAGTCGCTTGGGTGCGTTCTTCTCTCTTATTTTACTATTATTACAATTAGCATCAAGTGCAGGAACTTATCCACTTGCTTTGACTAATGATTTCTTTAAAGCTGTCAATCCTTGGTTACCAATGAGTTATTCAGTTTCAGGATTGAGACAAACCATTTCTATGACAGGAAATATTCACCATCAGGTGGTTTTCCTTCTCATAACTTTAGTCCTATTCATAGGATTAGGTATGCTAGCTTATCAACCTAAAAAAATGGAGGAAGATTAAAAAAGTTTCACGTTTAACAATGAATGATTTACAAGTAATTAATAAAAAAACTCAGTTGGTTAATTCAACTGAGTTTTTTAAGTTTTACCTAATCTTTCCAAAGTTCTTTGACTTTTGCTTGAACTTCCTCATTTTCAAGAAATTCATCATAGGTTTCATCAATACGGTCAATTACACCGTTTTTAGACAAAACGATGATATGGTTAGCTAAAGTTTGAATAAATTCATGGTCGTGACTGGCAAAGATGATAGATTCTTTGAAGTTTTTCAATCCATCGTTTAGACTTGAGATAGATTCCAAATCTAGGTGATTTGTAGGATCGTCAAGTATAAGTACATTTGATTTCAAAAGCATGAGTTTTGAAAGCATGACGCGTACTTTTTCACCCCCTGACAAGACATTGACAGGTTTGTTAACTTCATCTCCAGAGAAGAGCATACGACCAAGGAAACCACGCAAGAAGGTATTATCATCTTCCTCTTTACTTGCAAATTGTCGTAGCCAGTCTAGAATTGACTCATCACCAGCAAAATCAGCTGAATTGTCTTTTGGTAAGTAAGATTGGCTAGTTGTAACTCCCCACTTGACAGTCCCTTCATACTCGATATCCCCCATGATTGCACGAATTAATGCAGTCGTTTGAATGTCGTTTTGTCCGATAAGAGCTGTCTTATCACCTGGACGTAGGATAAAACTGATATTATCTAAGATAGTTTCACCGTCAATCTTGACAGATAAGTTTTCTACTGTCAAGAGATCATTACCAATTTCTCGTTCAGCTTTAAAGTTGATAAATGGGTATTTGCGACTAGATGGTACGATTTCTTCCAACTCAATTTTGTCAAGCATTTTTTTACGTGAAGTTGCCTGTCTAGATTTAGAAGCATTTGCAGAGAATCGAGCAACGAATTCTTGAAGTTGCTTAATTTTTTCTTCAGCTTTTGCATTGCGGTCTGCTAGCAATTTGGCAGCAAGTTCAGAGGATTCTTTCCAGAAGTCATAGTTACCAACGTATAGTTTAATCTTTCCAAAGTCAAGGTCTGCCATATGAGTACATACTTTATTTAAAAAGTGACGGTCATGGGAAACAACAATGACGGTGTTATCAAAGTCAATTAAGAAGTTTTCTAGCCAAGTGATAGACTGAATGTCGAGACCATTGGTTGGTTCATCCAAAAGAAGGACATCTGGTTTACCAAAAAGAGCTTTAGCAAGGAGAACCTTCACTTTATCACCATTTGCAAGTTCACTCATATTTTGGTAATGGAGATCTTCAGGAATGTTTAAATTTTGTAGAAGCTGAGAAGCTTCACTTTCAGCTTCCCAACCACCGAGTTCGGCAAATTCACTTTCTAGTTCAGCTGCTCGGACACCATCTTCATCTGAAAAATCTGCCTTCATATAAATAGCATCTTTTTCTTTCATGATGCTGTATAGTTTTTCGTTACCCATAATAACAACGTCAATCGCACGTTCATCCTCATAGTCAAAATGGTTTTGTCGAAGAACGGATAGACGTTCATTTGGACCAAGAGAAATATGACCTGTGGTAGGTTCAATGTCTCCAGCCAAAATTTTTAAAAATGTTGATTTTCCGGCACCATTAGCCCCAATCAAGCCATAAGTATTTCCTTCTGTAAATTTGATGTTGACATCATCAAATAGTTTACGATCACTGAAACGCAGTGAAACATCTGATACTGTAAGCAATGTTTTTCTCCTATATGTGTAGTATATTTATTCTACTAGAAAATACGGAAATATTCAAATTTTTGTCTGTCAATTTTCTGTAAAGAAGATTGACAATGTCTTTACAGTTGAAAGAGGCAACGTCTCTATTGTTTGAATAAAAAAATTATCTGTCTTTTTATTAAAAAAATGCTATAATTGAGAGGAGCATATCAAAGGAGAATAAGATGAGTAAACCCATTATTTTAACAGGAGATCGTCCAACGGGGAAATTACATATTGGGCACTACGTTGGCAGTTTGAAAAATCGTGTCTTACTACAAGAAGAAAATAAATATGACATGTTTATTTTTTTAGCTGACCAGCAAGCTCTAACAGATCATGCAAAAGATCCACAAACTATTGTAGAATCTATTGGAAATGTTGCCTTGGACTATCTTGCAGTGGGCTTAGATCCTAATAAATCAACAATTTTTATTCAAAGTCAGATTCCAGAATTGGCAGAGCTATCTATGTACTACATGAACCTAGTTTCATTAGCTCGTTTGGAACGAAATCCAACTGTAAAGACAGAAATTGCTCAAAAAGGCTTTGGAGAAAGTATTCCAACTGGATTTTTAGTTTATCCAATTTCGCAAGCAGCAGATATTACAGCATTTAAGGCGAATTTGGTTCCAGTAGGGAACGATCAAAAACCGATGATTGAACAAACACGTGAAATTGTACGTTCTTTCAATCATGCCTATAACTGTGATGTTTTAGTAGAACCAGAAGGAATTTACCCTGAGCATGAAGGTGCAGGACGTCTACCAGGACTTGATGGAAATGCGAAAATGTCGAAATCACTCAATAATGGTATTTACTTGGCTGACGATGCGGATACTTTGCGAAAAAAAGTGATGAGTATGTATACAGATCCAGATCATATTCGTATTGAGGATCCAGGTAAGATTGAAGGAAATATGGTTTTCCATTATCTAGATGTATTTGGACGTCCTGAGGATGTTCAAGAAATTACTGAAATGAAAGAAAACTATCAGCGTGGAGGTCTTGGGGATGTCAAGACCAAGCGCTACTTACTTGAGATTTTAGAAAGAGAACTTGGTCCTATTCGTGAACGTCGTCTTGAGTATGCTAAAGATATGGGTGAAGTTTACAATATGCTTCAAAAAGGTAGTGAGAAGGCTCGCCAAGTTGCTGGTCAGACCTTATCAGAAGTAAAATCAGCAATGGGTCTCGATTATTTTCACTAAAAATACAATTTGAACTGAAAAGCTATCTCTTACTTAAAAACTGAGGGATAGTTTTTTTGTATTTTCTGTTATAAATATATTTGACAAATCCATATAGAATGGTATGATAGATACAATATAAAAAGAGCTGAGCTCAAAAAAAGAAAAGAGGAAACTTCAAATGTCTAATTGGGATACTAAGTTTTTGAAAAAAGGTTTTACCTTTGATGATGTATTGCTGATTCCAGCAGAGAGTCATGTGTTGCCAAATGATGCGGATTTGACTACAAAATTGGCAGATAATTTGACTTTAAATATCCCAATTGTTACTGCTGCGATGGACACTGTAACAGAAAGCCAAATGGCTATTGCTATTGCCCGTGCAGGAGGTCTTGGAGTAATCCATAAAAACATGTCCATTGCACACCAGGCTGATGAAGTTCGTAAGGTAAAACGTTCGGAAAATGGTGTTATCATTGATCCTTTTTTCTTGACACCTGAGCACACTATTGCTGAGGCAAATGAACTAATGGGGCGTTATCGTATTAGTGGGGTTCCAGTAGTTGAAACATTAGAAAATCGTAAATTAGTTGGTATTTTAACAAACCGTGATCTTCGCTTCATTTCAGATTACAATCAACCTATCTCAAATCATATGACCAGCGAGAATCTTGTTACTGCTCCAGTTGGGACAGACCTTGAAACTGCTGAAAGAATTCTTCAAGAACATCGAATTGAAAAACTTCCTTTGGTTGACGAAGAAGGTCGTCTTTCTGGTTTGATTACTATTAAAGATATAGAAAAAGTGATTGAGTTTCCAAATGCAGCTAAAGATGAATTTGGTCGTCTTCTAGTTGCCGGTGCGGTAGGTGTTACTTCTGACACATTTGAACGTGCGGAAGCTCTCTTTGAAGCGGGAGCAGATGCAATTGTCATCGATACAGCACACGGACACTCTGCAGGAGTTCTTCGCAAGATCGCTGAGATTCGTGCTCACTTCCCAGATCGTACACTAATTGCTGGAAATATTGCGACGGCTGAAGGTGCCCGCGCCCTTTATGATGCGGGGGTTGACGTTGTTAAAGTTGGTATTGGACCAGGTTCAATCTGTACAACTCGTGTAATCGCAGGTGTTGGAGTTCCTCAAGTTACAGCTATTTATGACGCTGCCGCTGTTGCGCGTGAATATGGTAAAACAATTATCGCTGACGGTGGAATCAAATATTCTGGAGATATTGTTAAAGCCCTTGCTGCTGGTGGAAATGCAGTTATGCTTGGATCAATGTTTGCAGGAACAGATGAAGCTCCAGGGGAAACTGAAATCTTCCAAGGACGTAAGTTCAAAACTTACCGTGGTATGGGTTCAATCGCCGCAATGAAGAAGGGCTCAAGCGACCGTTACTTCCAAGGTTCTGTTAATGAAGCAAACAAACTCGTTCCAGAAGGAATTGAAGGACGTGTTGCTTATAAAGGAGCTGCTGCTGATATCGTCTTCCAAATGATTGGTGGTATCCGTTCTGGTATGGGCTATTGTGGTGCAGCTAATCTTAAAGAATTGCATGAGAATGCTCAATTTATCGAAATGTCTGGTTCTGGTCTAAAAGAAAGCCATCCACACGATGTGCAAATCACTAATGAAGCTCCAAACTACTCAATGTAATCAAAAAATCTCCTGTCAAACAGGAGATTTTTTGATTTGATAAAACTGTAAACTTTAGTTTACAACGATTTGACCGTTGTTTACTGTAAATACACTGAGGGTATCAGGTAAGTTTTGAAGATGGTCTAAACTAGTAGTTGTAATAAATGTTTGGATATTATGAGAAATAGTTTCTAACAATTTAAGTTGACGAGTATTGTCAAGTTCACTCATAACATCGTCAAGTAAAAGGATTGGAGATTCCTTGGTGATACTTTCCATCAATTCGATTTCAGCAAGTTTTATAGAAAGAACTAGGCTACGATGCTGTCCTTGGCTACCAAAACTTGCGTCTATTCCATTAATCATGAAAATCATATCATCTCGATGAGGACCAACTCCAGTGTTCTTCTTAAATAAATCTCTTGATCTACTTTTTTGAAGAGCTGTATGGAAAGAATCAGCTAAATGTTCTTTGTCAATAAAGTTTACAGAAGGTTGATAACAAATTGACAGTTCTTCTAACTGGTCGGAGATATCAAAGTGTTCCCTCTTTCCAAAGTGTTCCATTTTTTGTATGAAGTCAGCCCTATGAATCATTACACGACATCCGTACTCTACAAGTTGGTCATCAAGGACAGATAGAAAAGTGTCATCAATATTTTGTGTAGATTTTAGATAGCTATTTCTCTGTTTAAGGATGTGATTATAGCTTGACAGGTCTGACAAGTAAATTGGTTTGATTTGGCCTAACTCCATGTCAATGAATTTACGTCGAATGGCTGGTGCTCCTTTGACAAGTTGTAAATCCTCTGGGGCAAATAAGACAACATTCATATGACCAATATAGTCCGATAGGCGTGCTTGCTTTAAGTGATTCACTTTTGTAATTCTACCTTTTTGTGTCAGGTCGATTTCAAGTGGGATAGTTGCTGCTTTCTTCTGTAAGATTCCAGAAACTTGCAGTTGTTCTTCTTCAAATTGAATTAAATTTTTATCTGTCTTTGTACGGTGGCTTCTTGTTAGAGCTAAAAAATAGATGCTTTCAAGAAGATTGGTTTTTCCTTGGGCATTTCGGCCGACAAAAACATTTAGTTTTGGATTGAATTCAATTTCTGTATCACGGTAGTTACGAAATTGTTTAATAGATAGGTTCTTCAGCCACATATTTACCTACCTGGGAAACGTGGTGCACTTTTTGCTTTTGTTGACGGGGTCTTTTCCGCTGACTTTTTTTGTACCTTCTTGTTCATTTCCTTTACAAGCTTAGCGACACGCTCTTTCTCAATTTTGTCTTGTTGAAACTTCTCTAGTTCCTCTAGATTGGGTTGAACTAAAACAATGTGTGTTTTTAAATCAGGAATGTCAATAGTATCACCAGTCCTAATTTTTTTACCCCGTCGATTTTCTAATTCTCCATTAAAATATACAAGATGGTCGGCTAAAAAGGATTTAATAGCACCACCGCTGTGTATGATTCCAAGATCTTTCAGAAGAGCTTGGAGCGTAATAAATTCTTCAAATAATTTGTATTCCATAGTTCACCTCAATCTTTGGTATTATACCATATTTTAGTTAAAATAGTGGAGGGAAAACCCGAGATATGAAAACGATTTTAATTTTAAAAGAGTCAAAGAGAACAAGAAAAATTTTTGTTTTCATGGTATAATAGAACTCTATTTAAAAGGAGGTAAAAGATGGAGTTATACCCTGGAATTGCAGTGCATTTTATCCAATCTAAAAAGTTTAAGACAAATAAAATAACCATGCGTTTCACAGCTCCATTATCTCTGGATTTGATTTCTGGTCGCATGTTAAGTGCCAGTGTGCTTGAAACCGCAAATAAGACTTATCCAACAGCTCAAATTCTTAGGAAACATTTGGCAGCTTTGTATGGGGCAGATTTATCATCTCATGCCTATCGGAGAGGACAAAGTCATCTGGTAGATGTGAGTTTTACTTATGTTCGAGATGAATTTTTAAGTAAGAAAAACGTGTTAACTGCCCAAATTTTAGAATTATTGCATCAAGTTTTATTTAATACTTTGTTGGATGAGGATGGATTTGAGAAAAATACTTTTGAAATTGAAAAGAAACAATTGTTAGCTAGACTGGAATCAGAATTAGAAGACCCGTTTTTCTCTGCACATAAGGAATTGGATCAGTTGTTTTTCCAAGAAGAATCAATGCAGTTAGTTCCTAGAGATTTGATTTCTAGGATTTCAGAAGAGACTTCTAAGACGAGTTATTCAAGTTTTGAAAAAATGCTAAACGAAGATAGAATAGATTTATTCTTCTTAGGAGACTTTAATGAAGTCGAAATTCTAGAAAATTTGAAAAAATTTCCCTTGACAGGTCGTAAAGCAACTGTAAATATCCAATATCGACAAGAGTATTCAAATGTTCTTAGAGAGGGAATCATCAGAAAAAAACTTGGTCAGTCTATTCTAGAAATGGGTTACCATAGCGCAATTGGTTATGGGGATGATCAAAAAATGGCTTTACTTCTTGTAAATGGTTTACTAGGGGCTTTTCCACATTCTAAATTATTTACTCAAGTTCGGGAAAAGGAAGGGTTGGCCTATACTGTATCCAGTCACTTAGATCTTTTTAGTGGATTTTTGCGATTATTTGCTGGCATCAATCATCAGGAGCGAAATAAAGTAAGAAAACTGATGAACGATCAATTGTTAGCTATAAAAAATGGTAGATTTACTGATGTAGAAATCAATCAGACTAAGGAAATGATTCGTAGGACGATGTTGTTGAGTCAGGATAATCAAGATTCGATTATAGATAGAGAATACTTAAGCATCTTTTTTGGTAAATCAGTTTTAGATCAAGAAACTTTGATAGAGCAGCTAGAGCAAGTTGACAGGGATGAAATCTGTAGGGTGGCATCTAGTTTGAAATTGCAGGCAATTTATTTTATGGAAGGAGCAGAATGACTAGAGTAACTTTTCAAGAGAAATATTATCCTGCTGTAAAGGAAACTCTTTATCAAGCAACATTAAAAAACGGCTTGACAGTTTCTTTACTTCCAAAAAATGACTTTAACGAGGTATATGGTGTGGCAACTGTTCAAGTTGGTTCAGTTGACACAGAGTTTACAGCTAAAGATGGAAAAAAGAAATCATATCCTAATGGAATTGCTCATTTTTTAGAACATAAACTTTTTGAAAGAGAAAACTCTGAAGATATTATGGCTGCTTTTACTGAACTAGGAGCAGAAAGCAATGCCTTTACAAGCTTTACAAATACTAGCTATCTATTTTCAACATCTGATCGTGTTATAGAGTGTTTGGATTTGCTTGAAGAACTTGTTACAAGTTTTCATATCACTGAAGAATCAGTTGAATGTGAAAAGGATATTATCCAGCAAGAGCGCGAAATGTACCAAGATGATCCAGATTCCTGCTTATTTTTTAAAACTCTTGCAAATCTTTATCCGGAAACCCCTTTAGCTTCGGATATTGTTGGTACTGAAAAATCTATAGAAGCTATTCGTTTAGAAGATTTACGAGATAATTTTGATGAGTTTTACACTCCTATAAATAGCCATATTTTTCTTGTTGGGAATTTTGAGTTAGAATTGATACAGGATTATTTTTCTAAAAGAAATATTGGGAATCCAATAGATGAAACTCCCCGAGAAAAAATAGCTTTACATCCTGTGAAGAAAGTGGAGAATATTCGTATGGATGTAGCTTCTCCTAAGTTAGCTATTGGAGTTCGAACAAATACTGAGATGGGGGATATGGATTGTTATCGATATGGAGTCTTATTGAAGGCGCTATTTACGATGATGTTTGGATGGACGTCAAAACGATTTCAGAATTTGTATGAAACTGGGAAACTAGATTCTTCGTTATCCTTGGAAGTTGAAATCAATCGTCGTTTTAATTTCTTAATGTTGACAATGGATACAAAAGAACCTGTGGGCATTTCGCACCAATTTCGAAAGGCGATTCAAAATTTTGTAACAGATCCAGATGTGTCAGAAGAGCATCTTGATTTAATAAAGAGTGAAATTTATGGAGAATTTATCCATAATATGAATTCTCTAGAATTTATTGCAACTCAGTATCAGTCACATACTGACGAATCAACCTTGTTTGATTTGCCCAAAATTATACAGGAAATAACCTTGGAAGATGTTCTAGAGGTAGGGCATCATTTTATCGATAATAGTGAAATAGTTGAGTATACAATTTTTCCACTATGATTATCAATTAGGGGAATAATATAAACTAGAAAGAAGGAATGGTAAGTATGAGAAAAAAGACAATCGGTGAAGTTTTACGTTTAGCAAGAATTAACCAAGGTTTAAGTTTGGAGGAGTTGCAGCGTAAGACAGATATTCAACTTGATTTGCTAGAGGCCCTAGAATCAGATGATTTTGATAAATTACCTAGTCCTTTTTATGCTCGTTCTTTTTTGAGAAAGTATGCTTGGGCAGTTGAATTAGATGAAAATATAGTTTTAGACGCTTATGATTCGGGCAGTATGATTACCTATGAAGAGGTTGATGTTGATGAGATAGAGCTATCAGGTCGTAGACGTTCTAATCGTAAGAAACGTTCTTTTCTTCCACTTTTTTACTTCATTCTATTCTCTTTATCAATTTTACTTTTCGTAACCTACTATGTTTGGAATTATATTCAAACACAACCAACAGAGACAACTGCAGCCAACTATAATGTTGTTACGACAACTACAAATGCAACAAGTAGTGAATCAACAACTACTAACCAAACCACTAGCACATCAAGTTCGAGCGAGGCATCTACTGTGACTGTTTCAGGTCAAGGAGATGTTATCTCAGCAGAATATAAAACTGCAAAAGATACTGCCGAACTTCAATTCTCTGTATCGGATGCGACAAGTTGGATTAGTGTTTCAGATACTAATTTAGCTGGAGGAACGACTCTGGAGCCAAATAATAAAACAGCTAAAACAACGGTTTCTAAAGGCTCTCCGGTAACGATCACATTAGGAGTTGTTAAAGGCGTGAAAATCAAAATCGATAATCAAGAAATTGATACGTCGAAATTAACCGGTCAAACTGGATGGATTAGACTAACAGTGAGTTCAAAATAAGGAAGGATAATATGAAAAAAGAAAATATTCCTAATATACTTACGCTTGGTAGAATTTTATTTATTCCAATTTTTATTCTCCTTCTATCATTTGAACCATCTCCTGTGTTACATAAAATAGCAGCAATTATTTTTGCCATTGCAAGTATCACTGACTATCTAGACGGCTATTTAGCTAGAAAATGGAAAGTCGTTAGCAATTTTGGGAAATTTGCTGATCCAATGGCTGATAAGTTATTGGTTATGTCAGCGTTTATTATGTTAGTTGGTCTCGATATGGCTCCTGCTTGGGTGGTGGCTATTATCATTTGTCGTGAACTTGCAGTTACCGGTTTGCGCCTACTCTTAGTTGAGACTGGAGGAACTGTTCTAGCTGCAGCAATGCCAGGAAAAATCAAGACATTTAGCCAGATGTTTGCGATTATCTTCTTATTATTCCATTGGAATTTACTTGGTCAGATAACTCTTTATATTGCCTTGTTCTTTACAATTTATTCTGGCTATGACTATTTCAAGGGAAGTGCGTATTTGTTTAAAGGAACCTTTCGCTAGATATGGAATCGATTATTGAAATTAAGAATCTGTCATTTCGATACCAGGCAGATCAAGAACGCTATGATGTTTATAATATTACGTTTCACGTGAAACGTGGAGAATGGTTGTCTATCGTTGGTCATAATGGCAGTGGAAAATCAACGACAGTTCGTTTGATTGACGGCTTGCTCGAGGCTGAGTCTGGAGAAATTTGGATAGATGGTGATTGCCTAAATCCGGAAAATGTCTGGGGAAAAAGGCGTAAGATTGGTATGGTCTTTCAAAACCCTGATAACCAATTCGTAGGAGCGACAGTCGAAGATGATGTTGCCTTTGGCCTAGAAAACCAAGGAATCCCACTTGAAGAGATGAAGAAACGAGTTTCTGAGGCTCTATCATTGGTTGGGATGGCTGAATTTGCTAAAAAGGAACCATCTCGTTTATCAGGCGGTCAGAAACAGAGGGTAGCTATTGCAGGAGTTGTTGCTTTGCGACCAGATATTTTAATCTTGGATGAGGCTACAAGTATGTTGGATCCAGAGGGACGCTTAGAGTTGATTAAGATAGTTCAAAAGATTCGTCAAGATCAACATATGACAGTCATATCCATTACACATGACTTAGATGAAGTTGCTATGAGCGACCGTGTTTTGGTGATGAAAAAAGGAGAGGTCGAGTCAACAAGCACTCCTAGAGAATTATTCTCTAGATCAGATTTAGATCAAATTGGCTTAGATCAACCCTTTGTCAACCAATTAAAGCAATCACTGCGTGCTAGTGGTTTAAAATTGCCAGAGCACTACCTGACCGAGGAGGAACTTGAGGAGGCTTTATGGGAATTATTCTAGACAATGTTAGTTATACGTATCAGGAAGGAACACCGTTTGCTTCAGCTGCTTTGTCAGATGTCAGTTTGACTATAGAGGATGGTTCCTATACTGCGATTATTGGGCATACAGGAAGTGGGAAATCCACATTTTTGCAGCTTTTGAATGGGTTACTCGTTCCTACAGAGGGAAGTGTTCGCGTTTTTGATACATTGATTACACCCACATCAGTTAATAAGGAAATTCGTCAAATTCGAAAACAAGTTGGGTTGGTATTTCAGTTTGCAGAGAATCAAATTTTTGAGGAAACGGTTTTAAAAGATGTGGCTTTTGGACCTCAAAATTTTGGAGTTTCTGTAGAAGGGGCAGAGGCTATTGCGCGTGAAAAACTGGCTTTAGTAGGAATTGATGAATCCCTCTTTGAACGAAGTCCGTTTGAACTTTCAGGTGGTCAGATGAGAAGGGTTGCTATTGCTGGAATTTTAGCAATGGAACCTAAGATCTTAGTTTTAGACGAGCCAACAGCCGGTTTGGATCCAATTGGTCGAAAAGAGTTGATGAACTTGTTTAAAAAGCTTCATCAAGACGGCATAACGATTGTTTTAGTAACCCATCTGATGGATGACGTTGCCGAATTTGCTGACCAAGTATATGTGATGGAAAAAGGAAAGCTAGTGAAAGGTGGGAAACCAAATCTTGTCTTTCAACAGGTTGAATTTATGGAAAAAATCCAATTAGGTGTTCCAAAAATTACAAGATTTGCTCAAAGACTAGCTAACAGAGGGGTTTCTTTTAAACAATTGCCGATAACGATAGAGGAGTTTAAGGAGTTCATCAATGGATAATATGATTTTAGGTCGTTACATACCAGGAAATTCGATTGTTCATCGTCTGGATCCTCGTAGTAAGTTAGTGGCGATGATTTTATTAATTATGATTGTTTTTTGGGCTAATAATCCAATAACAAATATAATTCTTTTCGTGGCAATTGGCATCTTTGTAGCTTTATCAGAAGTTCCCTTATCTTTTTTCATAAAAGGTTTGCGGTCTATGTTTTTTCTGATTGCTTTTACAACCCTTTTTCAACTGTTCTTTATATCTGGGGGCGATGTGTTGCTTGAGATTGGGTTTATAAAAATTACAAGTCTTGGGATTGAGCAGGCAGGAATTATTTTTTGCCGCTTTGTGTTGATCGTCTTTTTCTCAACCTTGCTTACGTTAACAACCATGCCACTCAGCTTAGCAACAGCAGTTGAATCCTTGCTTGGGCCTTTAAAAAAGCTGAAGGTTCCTGTGCATGAAGTTGGGCTCATGTTGTCCATGAGTTTACGTTTTGTACCAACCTTAATGGATGATACGATTCGCATTATGAATGCTCAAAAGGCGCGTGGTGTAGATTTTGGGGAAGGTAATGTAATCCAAAAGGTTAAGGCTATGATTCCCATTTTGATTCCTTTATTTGCTACAAGTTTGAAACGAGCGGATTCTCTTGCTACAGCTATGGAAGCTAGAGGATATCAAGGAGGGAATGGACGTAGTCAGTATCGACAGTTGAAATGGATGAATAAAGATAGTGCAACTCTATTACTTATTTGTGTTTTGGGTGTTATTCTATTTTTATTGAAATCCTAAAGTGTAGTATAGAATGAGATAGGGTAGAGGTATGAACCGTTTTAAAAAATCAAAATATATCATTGTTCTATTTGTCGTTGCATTGATAGTTTCAGCTTTTTTAGTGACGACACGGTCCAGTGCAGTTGTGACAAAGGCTGGAGATGGGATTTCTCTGATTGACAGAATTGTGCAGAAACCATTTCAATGGTTGGAATCTATAAAGTCTGATTTAGGAAGTTTGACAAGAGCTTATAACGAGAATGAAACTCTCAAAAAAGAATTCTATCAAATGGAAAAGGAAAAGAATGAAGCGGACCGGTTAAAAGATGAAAATGAACAACTGCGCCAACTGTTAGACATGAAGTCAAAATTAACTGTGACCAAGCTAATTGCTGCGGATGTCATCATGAGATCTCCGGCAACATGGAGACAAGAATTAACCGTTAATGTTGGCTCACAACAAGAAGCAACAACGAACATGCTGGTTGTTGCTGGTGGAGGGTTGGTTGGAAGTGTGGAAAGAGTAGAAAACAACTCAACTGTGGTCAATCTATTAACAAATGCTGAAAATACAGAAAAGATTTCTGTTAAAATCCAGCATGGTTCTACTAGCATTTATGGGATTATTGTCGGTTACGATAAGGAAAAAGAGCTGCTGAAGGTCAGTCAGTTAAATAGCAATGGAGATGTAAGCCAAGGCGATAAAGTGGTAACCGGAGGCTTGGGAAACTTTAACGCTACGGACATCCCTGTCGGAGAAGTCGTATCCGTAACGCATAGTAATGACTATCTGGCAAGAGAAGTTATGGTTAAACTGCATACTAATCCAATAAATCTTAAGGTCGTAGAGTTAGTGGGGAATCCGTCATGAGACTTTTTAAGCAGATAGGAATGTTTTTGCTATTGCCCATGATTCTCTTGATAGATAGCCATTTGGGGCAGTTTGTAAATAGCTTTTTCCCACATTTTCAACTTGTTAGCCACTTTATCTTTATCTTCCTATTGTTTGAGACGATAGAAGTATCAGAGTATCTATTTTTAGCCTATTGCCTGGTAATAGGACTTTTATATGATATCTACTTCTTTCATTTGATAGGGATTGCCAGTCTTTTATTCGTGATTATTGGAGCAGTTGTGTATAAAAGGAATTCTGTCATTTTGTTAAATAGATGGACTCGACTACTAGCTGTTTTAATGATGACTTTCATATTTGAGTTTGGTAGTTTCCTGCTAGCTCATCTTGTAGGGCTATCTGCTGAGAATCTATCAGTATTCATAGTTTATGGTCTAGTTCCTACAATGATATTGAACTGTATATGGATGTTAATTTTCCAATATATTTTTGAAAAAATATATCTATAAGAAAGAAACAAAAATGTAATAAAGGCGTAATATTTATTAAGCCTTTTTTTGATATACTAGTATTGTCTTTTTAAAGAAGGAGTATTTACATTTATGAAGAAAAAAATCCTAACATCACTTATGTTAAGTACAGTATTAGTTTCACAAGTAGCTGTGCTTTCCAGTGTTAAAGCTGAAACAACAGATGAAAAAATTGCTGCTCAGGATAGCAAAATTAGTGAGTTGACAACGCAACAGAAGGAAGCTCAAAAACAAGTAGATGAGGTTCAAACTAAGGTTACAGCTATTCAAACTGAACAAGAAAAGTTACAAACTGAGAATGAAAAACTTCAAGAAGAATCTAAAAAGCTTGAAGGTGAAATCACAGAACTTTCAAAAAATATCGTAGCTCGTAATGAATCACTTGAAAACCAAGCTCGCAGTGCCCAAACTAGCGGAACTGCTACAAGCTACATTAACACGATTATCAATTCTAACTCAATCACAGAAGCTATTTCTCGTGTAGCAGCTATGAGTGAAATCGTATCAGCCAATAACAAGATGTTGGAGCAACAAAAAGAAGATAAGAAAGCTATTTCTGAAAAACAAGTTGCAAACAACGAAGCAATCAATACAGTTATTGCAAATCAACAAACGCTTGCTGACGATGCTCAAGCTTTGACAACAAAACAAGCAGAATTGAAAGTAGCTGAGTTAAATCTTGCAGCTGAAAAAGCTACAGCAGAGAACGATAAAGCTAGCTTGTTAGAGAAGAAAGCCGCAGCGGAGGCAGAAGCCAAAGCCGCAGCAGAAGCAGAAGCAGCGTATAAAGCTAAACAAGCAAGTCAACAACAATCGCTTGCAGCTTCAGCTAACACAACTTTTGCTGCACAAGTACAAGCAACTTCAAGCTCTTCTTCATCATCAGATGATGATTCAAGCTACACACCCGCAGCAACGACTGTAAGTCAACGACCAACTTATAGTTCAAATGCTTCTAGTTACCCTGCAGGTCAATGTACATGGGGTGCTAAGACCTTGGCTCCATGGGCTGGTGATTACTGGGGTAATGGTGGTCAGTGGGCTACTAGTGCAGCAGCAGCAGGTTTCCGTACAGGTTCTACACCACAAGTTGGTGCGATTGCTTGTTGGGATGATGGTGGCTATGGACACGTAGCGGTTGTTACTGCCGTTGAGTCAACAACACGTATTCAAGTTTCAGAGTGTAACTATGATGGTAGTGGTACTCAACCAATCGGAAACTACCGTGGATGGTTTAATCCTACAGCATCACGTGGTACAGTAAGATACATTTATCCAAACTAATATACTGATTATTATTCAATTTAGGGTGAGGTTTTATGAATCTCACCCTTTGTATAGTGTTTAAAAAATAAATTTCATCATATCATGATTAGTCATTGACATATTATTTTCATTCGTTTAGGTAAAACTAGATGAAGTATAAAGAATTAGCACATAAACAAGTTGGTGGAGATAAAATAGATTTTAAGAGAGTTGGTACTGGAATTATGTTTACTTATAAAATGAATGTTGATGTTCAAGAGTGGGATTTATTTTTACAAAATCATCCTCAAGGAAATCTATTGCAAAGTAGTGATTGGTCCAAGATAAAGAATACCTGGGGGAATGAGCGAGTTGGGTTTTATAAAGATGACCAATTGGTTGGTATAGCGAATATTTTAATTCAACCTCTTCCATTGGGGCTTTCTATGTTCTATATTCCACGTGGTCCAGTTATTGATTATACTGATAAAGAACTTCTGAAATTTGTACTTTTATCGTTGAAAAAGCTTGCTAAAAAAAGCCGTGCAATAATGGTTAAATTTGATCCAAGTCTATTTATCAGTCGAACTTTTATTGGCCAAGAAACTGTTCAGGATTCTAGAACTTTAGAAATCGTAGAGGAATTACAGAGGAATAAAGTTCATTGGACGGGCTTAACAAAGGATATGGCGGAAAACATACAACCGCGTTTTCAAGCTAATATTCATAAAGAAAATTTCTCACTAGATCAACTTTCTAAGTCTACTAGACAGGCAATCCGAACTGCAAAAAACAAAGGATTGGAAGTGAAATTTGGCGGACTCGATTTATTAGATGAGTTTTCATTTTTAATGAAGAAAACAGAGAATCGCAAAAATATTAGTTTACGAGGAAAAGATTATTATCAGAAATTACTGAACACTTATCCTAATCACTCCTTTATCACAATGAGCTATATAGATTTGCCTAATAGACTGGAAGAAGTTGAGCAGCAACTTGAAAAGAATCTAAAAATAGCACAGAAATTTACTGATAAAACGAAAGAAGGCAAAATAAAAGAGAATCAGCAAGAGAGAAAACGATTAGAGGAAGAAGTTTCTTTTCTTAAGAGTTGTATTGATAGAGGAGATAGTGTTGTTCCACTATCTGCGACTTTGACGATCGAATTTGGTAAAGCTTCTGAGAACTTATATGCGGGGATGAATGAAGAGTTTAGACATTATCAACCTGCTATTCCAACATGGTTTGAGACTGCTCAACATTCATTTGAACGTGGGGCAGAGACTCATAATATGGGTGGAATTGAAAATAGTTTAGAAGGTGGGTTATTTAATTTTAAATCTAAATTTAATCCCACTATAGAGGAATTTGCTGGTGAATTTAATTACCCAACTAGTTCATTGTATTTCTTGTTTAATATAGCCTATAAAATTCGCAAGAAACTTCGAAGTAGATAGGATAAACTAATTATTTTGTCACTACATTGAATTTAAAAAAAATTAACTATTAGAGCATCTCAGCAGTATATGTTGAGATGCTTTTATTTTAGAACTTGTAATTGATGATTCAATGAAAAAAATAAGAATGTTGCTTGAAATAACCCTATAATTATGGTAGAATAAAACTTGTCGTGTGAACGATAATACTCATTCTTGATGAATTGTGAAGCCGTTGCCTTTAGGTCGTTTTGCAAGTTGAAATCAAGAAGAGGAAAAAACAAAAAAGGAGAAATACTCATGGCAGTAATTTCAATGAAACAACTTCTCGAGGCTGGTGTACACTTTGGTCACCAAACTCGTCGCTGGAACCCTAAGATGGCTAAGTACATCTTTACTGAACGTAACGGAATTCACGTTATCGACTTGCAACAAACTGTAAAATACGCTGACCAAGCATATGACTTTATGCGTGATGCAGCAGCTAACGATGCAGTTGTATTGTTCGTTGGTACTAAGAAACAAGCAGCTGATGCAGTTGCTGAAGAAGCAGTACGTTCAGGTCAATACTTCATCAACCACCGTTGGTTGGGTGGAACTCTTACAAACTGGGGAACAATCCAAAAACGTATCGCTCGTTTGAAAGAAATCAAACGTATGGAAGAAGATGGGACTTTTGAAGTTCTTCCTAAGAAAGAAGTTGCATTGTTGAACAAACAACGTGCACGTCTTGAAAAATTCTTGGGTGGTATCGAAGATATGCCTCGTATTCCAGATGTAATGTACGTTGTGGATCCACACAAAGAACAAATCGCTGTTAAGGAAGCTAAGAAATTGGGTATCCCAGTTGTAGCAATGGTCGACACAAACACTGACCCAGATGATATCGATGTAATTATCCCAGCTAACGATGACGCTATTCGCGCAGTTAAGTTGATTACAGCTAAATTGGCTGATGCTATCATCGAAGGTCGTCAAGGTGAAGATGCAACAGCGGTTGAAGCTGAATTTGCAGCTTCAGAAGCTCAAGCAGACTCAATCGAAGAAATCGTTGAAGTTGTAGAAGGCGACAACGCTTAATTCAAATAAGTAATCATTACCTAGGAGGGCGGGGCTTAGCCCGGCTCTCCTATTTTTAAAAAATATAGGAGAATCAAAATGGCAGAAATTACAGCTAAACTTGTTAAAGAGTTGCGTGAAAAATCTGGTGCTGGTGTTATGGACGCTAAGAAAGCATTGGTTGAAGTTGAAGGTGATATCGAAAAAGCGATTGAATTGCTTCGCGAAAAAGGTATGGCTAAGGCAGCTAAGAAAGCTGACCGTGTTGCTGCGGAAGGTTTGACTGGTGTATATGTTAACGGAAACGTTGCAGCAGTAGTTGAAGTAAATGCTGAAACTGACTTCGTTGCGAAAAACGCTCAATTCGTTGAGTTGGTAAATGCTACAGCTAAAGTAATTGCTGAAGGAAAACCAGCTAACAACGAAGAAGCACTTGCTTTGACAATGCCTTCAGGTGAAACACTTGAAGCTGCATATGTATCTGCAACTGCTACAATCGGTGAAAAGATCTCATTCCGTCGTTTTGCTTTACTTGAAAAAACAGATGCACAACACTTTGGAGCATACCAACACAATGGTGGACGTATCGGTGTTATCTCTGTTATTGAAGGTGGAGATGAAGCACTTGCTAAACAAATCTCAATGCATATCGCTGCGATGAAACCAACAGTTCTTTCATACAAAGAATTGGATGCACAATTTGTAAAAGATGAATTGGCTCAATTGAACCACGTGATTGACCAAGATAACGAAAGTCGCGCAATGGTTGGTAAACCAGCACTTCCACACTTGAAATTCGGTTCAAAAGCACAATTGACTGACGAAGTAATCGCTCAAGCTGAAGCTGATATTAAGGCTGAATTGGCTGCAGAAGGTAAACCAGAAAAAATCTGGGATAAAATCATTCCAGGTAAAATGGACCGCTTCATGCTTGACAACACTAAAGTTGACCAAGCCTACACTCTTCTTGCACAAGTCTACATCATGGATGACAGCAAGACAGTTGAAGCATACCTTGAATCAGTTAACGCTTCAGTAGTTGAGTTCGCTCGTTTTGAAGTTGGGGAAGGTATCGAGAAAGCTTCAAATGATTTTGAAGCTGAAGTTGCAGCTACAATGGCAGCAGCTTTGAATAACTAATAATCTAAAAAAAAAGGAAGCAGACTTGCTTCCTTTTTTTTTATAGAATTTTGCTAATCTCGAATAGTTAGATAAGTAGTCTGAGTAAAGGTTTTGATTCTACGGTTAGTTACCTATCTCATTTTACTAGGTTTAAGTATATTCATACTTTTGAAGTTCATCTAAACAGTTTCTGTGATTAGCAGAACATTTAATCTAACGATTTTATAAATTCATATGTTCTTTCTAATGGTTTAACAGTGTAGTTTAAGTGTAGATACTGTTTTTATAGAAAGAATTTTAACTTTTGTACTGCGTTTGGATAAAATAATCTTACAAAATTTTTTCAATAGATTATTAGAAAAAAGGATAAGGTTATGAAATTCAAGAAAAAACACTACCGCCCACAGATGGACCAGATGGACTGTGGAGTTGCTTCGCTAGCTATGGTATTTAGCTATTTTGGGAGCTACTATTCAATAGCTCGTTTGCGTGAATTAGCTAAGACAACTAAAAATGGAACAACAGCTTTAGGGCTTGTGAAGGTTGCAGAGAAACTAGGGTTTGAGACTCAAGCTATTCAAGCAGATATGACCTTGTTTGATTTACCTGATTTGCCCCTACCTTTTCTAGTTCATGTACTGAAGAAAGGAGAATTACTTCATTACTATGTAGTAATTGGACATGATAAGGAGAGTATTCATATAGCTGATCCAGATCCAGAGATTAGATTGACCAAACTATCGCGTGAGAGATTTGAAGAAGAATGGACGGGGACAACTATCTTTATGGCTCCCGCTCCAAATTATCAACCTCATCAGGATAAGAAACAGGATTTGACTTCTTTTCTACCTATTTTGGTAAATCAGAAAGGGTTGATTTTGAATATCATTTTAGCGGCTTTTCTAGTGACCTTGATTAATATTGTCGGTTCTTACTATCTGCAGTCTATTATTGATACCTATGTACCGGACCAGACATCATCGACTTTGGGCATTATTTCAGTCGGATTGATTATTGTTTATATTCTACAACAGATTTTATCCTATGCTCAGGATTATTTATTGCACGTTCTAGGGCAACGTTTATCAATTGATATTATTTTATCTTATATTAAACATGTTTTCGATTTACCCATGTCTTTTTTTGCGACACGTCGAACAGGAGAAATCATATCACGATTTACAGATGCTAATAGTATCATAGACGCCGTAGCTTCAGCTGTTATTTCAGTTTTTTTGAATATATCTACTGTGTTGATTATCTCGGTAATCTTATTTGTACAAAACAGCAATCTCTTTTTAATGACTTTATTGGCTATTCCCATCTATACTATAATAATTGTCGCTTTTATGAAGCCTTTTGAAAAGATGAATCGAGATACCATGGTAGCCAATGCAACTTTATCGTCTTCTATCATAGAGGACATCAATGGCATTGAAACGATTAAGTCCTTGACTAGCGAAAAAATACGCTACAAAAAGATTGATAGTGAATTTGTGGACTATCTAAAAAAATCCTTTACTTATGGTCGAGCAGAAAGCCAGCAAAAAGCTCTTAAAAAACTTGCTCAACTTTTACTAAATGTCTGTATTTTATGGATGGGGGCTAATCTTGTAATGGATGGGAGAATGAGCTTGGGACAGTTAATTACCTATAATGCACTTCTTTTTTATTTCACAAATCCATTAGAGAATATTATCAATCTTCAGAGTAAACTTCAAACGGCTCAAGTTGCAAATAACCGACTCAATGAAGTGTATCAAGTTAAATCCGAGTTTGAAGAGCAGAAAATAGTAGAGGATTTGAGCATGATTCATGGGGATCTGACCTTTAAGGAAATTCACTACAGGTATGATTATGGCCGAGATATTTTATCTGGCATTAATTTGACTATCGAACAAGGTTCTAAAATAGCTTTTGTAGGAGTTTCGGGTTCAGGGAAGTCAACCTTGGCTAAGATGATGGTTAATTTTTATAATCCAAGTCAGGGAGAAATCAAGTTGGGAGGTATGAATTTGAATCAGATTGATAAAAAATCCTTACGCCAACATATCAACTATTTACCCCAACAACCCTATGTATTCAATGGAACGATTTTAGAAAATCTCCTCCTTGGAGCTAAGGAGGACACGACTCAAGAGGACATACTACGTGCAGTCGAGATAGCAGAAATTCGTGAAGATATTGAGCGTATGCCCTTGAATTACCAAACGGAATTAACTTCTGATGGCGTTGGAATTTCTGGTGGTCAACGTCAGAGGATTGCTTTGGCACGTGCTCTCTTGACAGATGCACCAATTCTGATTTTGGATGAGGCAACAAGTAGTCTGGATATTTTAACAGAGAAGCGGATTATGGAAAATCTCATGAGTCTAGATAAAACACTGATTTTCATTGCGCATCGCTTGACTATTGCTGAGCGGGTGGATAAAGTAGTCGTTTTGAATCAGGGGAAGATTGTTGAAGAGGGAAAGCATACGGAATTAATCACCCAGGATGGTTTTTACGCCAATTTAGTTAATTGTTAGAAAGAGAAAAGAATGCATAAAGAATTTTTAGAAAGTGCGGAGTTTTATAATCGACGTTACCATAATTTTTCAAGTCGTGTGATTTTGCCTATGTCATTTTTGATAGTGTTTTTGTTTGGGTTTTCAGTGTTTGTAGAAAAGGAGATTAGCTTATCTTCGAAAGCTACTGTTGAACCCAGTCGCATCATCTCTAATATCCAGTCAGCTAGTAATCAGAGAATGGCAGTCAATCATATGGAAGAGAACAAACGGGTGCAACGAGGAGAATTACTTGTTCAGTATCAGAAAATAGGAGATGAAAACCAGCCCGCAGTTTATAATAGTCAGTTTGAGATGCCACAAGACTATAAAAGTAAAGCAAGTGGTCTCAAAAATGGTGAGGTGCAGCAGAAGATAAGCATCACTTCTCAGAAACCTCAAAAGCAAGAAATTTTAGAAGGAAAATTAGGCAAAAACAGTCAATCTCGTTTTCTTGAAGAAGGGGTAATCAGAGCTGAGGAAGATGGGATTCTTCACCTTAATCCTGAGATAGGTCAATATTCGGTAGTCGCAGAAGGAACCCCGCTTGCCAAACTATATCCCCCATTGGATAGGGAAGGAAAAACAAAATTGACAGCTTATATTAGCTCAAAAGATATCACGGGAATCCGGATGGGAGATCCTGTGCGCTTTACCACAAGTAACGACAATAATAATCAGGTGTTGCTCGTTTCTAAGATTACTGGCATAGATACAATTGCAACCAGAACTGATCAAGGAAATTTCTTTAAAATAGAAGCAGAAACAAGCGTTACCGAGGAAGAAGCTCAAAATCTTAGATACGGATTAGAGGGGCGTCTACGAATAATGATAGGTAAAAAGAGTTATTTTCGCTATTATCTAGATAAATTTTTGAATAGAGACTAATGTTCGTTCTCTTATTAAATAATTTTTAAAAACTGTATTCCAAAATGGATTGCAGTTTTTATTTACCAATGGTGTGGCACATTCCATTTTATTCGTAAAATTCTTGAATTTTTATGGCTTTTGTGGTAAAATGTGCTCAAGTAATACGAAAGGCGAACAATAAAATGTCAGGTAAATTAATTTATACGGGAAAAGCTAAAGATATCTATACTACAGAAGACGAAAATGTGATTAAGTCGGTCTATAAGGACCAAGCAACCATGCTTAATGGTGCTCGTAAGGAGACTATTAAGGGGAAAGGTGTGCTGAATAATCAGATTTCGTCTCTTATTTTTGAAAAATTGAATGCTGCCGGTGTGGAAACACACTTTATCGAACGCATTTCTGATACCGAACAATTGAATAAGAAGGTTAAAATTATTCCTTTGGAAGTTGTTCTTCGAAACGTGACTGCAGGTTCATTTTCAAAGCGTTTTGGCGTTGAAGAAGGGTTGGAATTGGAAACTCCAATCGTTGAATTTTACTATAAAAACGATGAGCTGGATGATCCGTTTATCAACGACGAACACGTGAAATTCTTGGGTGTTGCCAATGATGAACAAATTGCTTATATCAAGGCAGAAACACGCCGTATCAATGAGTTGTTGAAGGATTGGTTTGCACAAATCGGTCTTCGTTTGATTGACTTCAAATTGGAATTTGGTTTTGATAAGGATGGCAAGATCATCTTGGCAGATGAGTTTTCACCAGATAACTGCCGCCTTTGGGATGCTGAAGGGCACCATATGGACAAGGATGTTTTCCGTCGTGATCTCGGTAGCTTGACAGATGTTTATGAAGTTGTATTGGAAAAATTACAAGGCTTGAAGTAATTTTTTGAATTCCTCTCCAATGCAGTTTTTAAGTAGAAATAAATAAAGGAAATAAAATGGATAAACGTATTTTCGTTGAGAAGAGAGCTGATTTTCGTGTGAAATCTCAGTCTTTAGTAAAGGAATTACAGCATAATCTTCAGTTGAAAACCTTGAAGGACCTTCGGATTGTTCAGGTTTATGATGTTTTTGGTTTGGCAGAGGACTTGTTTGCGCGTGCAGAAAAACATATCTTCTCTGAACAAGTGACCGATACTGTTTTAGATGAAGCTACGGTTAAGGCTGATCTTGAGAAGGTTGCTTTCTTTGCTATCGAAAGCTTACCTGGTCAATTTGACCAACGTGCGGCCTCTTCACAAGAAGCTTTGCTGTTACTTGGTAGCTCAAATGATGTAACGGTTAATACTGCTCAATTGTACTTGGTTAACAAGGATATTGATGCGAATGAATTGGAAGCTGTCAAAAACTACCTCTTGAACCCAGTGGATTCTCGTTTCAAAGACATCACTGTCGGCATTGCGAAACAAGATTTCTCTGAGTCTGACAAGACCATTCCAAGTTTGGCTTTCTTTGAAACTTATACGGCAGAAGATTTTGCACAGTATAAGGCAGAGCAAGGGTTGGCCATGGAAGTGGATGATCTTCTCTTCATTCAAGACTATTTCAAGTCCATTGGACGTGTACCAACTGAGACTGAGCTTAAGGTCTTGGATACATATTGGTCTGACCACTGTCGTCACACAACTTTCGAGACTGAGTTGAAAAACATCGACTTCTCAGCTTCTAAATTCCAAAAACAATTGCAAGCGACCTATGACAAGTATATTGCCATGCGTGATGAGTTGGGACGTACGGAAAAACCTCAAACCTTGATGGATATGGCGACTATTTTTGGTCGTTATGAGCGTGCCAATGGTCGTTTGGATGACATGGAAGTGTCTGATGAAATCAATGCCTGCTCTGTTGAAATTGAAGTGGATGTCAATGGTGTGAAAGAGCCATGGCTTCTCATGTTCAAAAACGAAACTCACAACCACCCAACGGAAATCGAACCATTTGGTGGAGCGGCTACTTGTATCGGTGGTGCCATTCGTGACCCATTGTCAGGGCGTTCCTACGTTTACCAAGCCATGCGTATTTCAGGTGCTGGCGATATTACATCTCCAATTTCAGCAACTCGCGCTGGGAAATTGCCACAACAAGTGATTTCTAAAACAGCGGCTCATGGTTATTCTTCATATGGTAACCAAATTGGTCTTGCAACAACCTATGTTCGTGAATACTTCCACCCAGGTTTCGTTGCTAAGCGTATGGAGCTAGGTGCCGTTGTCGGTGCGGCCCCTAAGGAAAATGTTGTCCGTGAAAAACCTGAAGCAGGTGATGTGATTATCTTGCTCGGTGGTAAGACTGGACGTGATGGTGTCGGTGGTGCGACAGGTTCTTCTAAAGTTCAAACGGTTGAATCTGTTGAAACAGCTGGTGCTGAGGTTCAAAAAGGGAATGCCATCGAAGAACGGAAGATTCAACGTCTTTTCCGTAATGGGGAAGTGACACGTCTAATCAAGAAATCAAATGACTTTGGTGCTGGTGGTGTCTGTGTGGCTATCGGTGAATTGGCAGATGGTCTTGAAATTGATCTAGACAAAGTGCCATTGAAATACCAAGGTTTGAACGGTACAGAAATTGCCATCTCTGAATCTCAAGAGCGTATGGCTGTAGTGGTTCGTCCAGAAGACGTAGATGCCTTCATTGCAGCATGTAATAAAGAAAATATTGACGCTGTTGTCGTTGCAACTGTGACTGAAAAACCAAATCTTGTCATGCACTGGAATGGCGAAACCATCGTTGATTTGGAACGTCGTTTCCTTGATACAAATGGTGTGCGTGTCGTTGTAGATGCTAAGGTGGTTGACAAGGATGTCAAGCTGCCAGAAGAACGTCAAACATCTGCTGAAACCCTTGAAGCAGATACTCTTGAAGTCTTGGCTGACCTGAACCATGCCAGCCAAAAAGGGTTACAAACCATCTTTGATAGCTCAGTTGGTCGTTCAACAGTCAATCACCCACTTGGTGGTCGCTACCAAATCACACCAACTGAAGCTTCTGTACAGAAATTGCCAGTCCAACATGGTGTGACAACAACTGCTTCTGTCATGGCACAAGGGTTCAACCCTTATGTAGCAGAATGGTCTCCATATCATGGTGCGGCTTATGCGGTCATCGAAGCAACCGCTCGTTTGGTTGCTGCTGGTGCAAACTGGTCTAAGGCTCGTTTCTCTTATCAAGAATACTTCGAGCGTATGGATAAACAAGCTGAGCGTTTTGGACAACCAGTAGCAGCTCTTCTTGGATCCATCGAAGCTCAGATTCAACTTGGTTTGCCATCTATCGGTGGGAAGGACTCTATGTCTGGTACCTTTGAAGAATTGACAGTACCACCAACCTTAGTTGCTTTTGGGGTAACAACTGCAGATAGCCGTAAGGTTCTTTCTCCAGAATTCAAAGCTGCTGGTGAAAATATCTATTACATCCCAGGTCAAGCTTTGGCACAAGAAATTGACTTCGATCTTATCAAGTCTAACTTTGCTCAGTTTGAAGCCATCCAAGCTGATCATAAAGTCACATCTGCATCAGCTGTCAAATATGGTGGTATGGTTGAAGCTCTTGCCCTTGCAACATTTGGTAACCATATTGGTGCTACTGTAACCCTTGAAAATCTCGAAACTGCCTTGTCAGCTCAATTGGGTGGATTCATCTTCACATCGCCTGAAGAAATTGTAGGTGTTGCCAAGATTGGACAAACAGCAGCTGACTTTACACTTACTGTCAACGATGTAACGCTTGATGGAAATAAGCTTGACAGTGCCTTCCAAGGTAAATTGGAAGAGGTCTACCCAACGGAATTTGCACAAGCAACTGTGTTGGAAGAAGTACCTGCGGTGGCGTCAGATGCTGTGATCAAAGCCAAAGAAACAGTTGAGAAACCAGTTGTTTACATCCCAGTATTCCCAGGAACTAACTCTGAGTACGATTCCGCTAAGGCCTTTGAAAAAGAAGGTGCTCAAGTCAACTTAGTACCATTTGTCACACTCAACGAAGAAGCGATTGTCAAGTCTGTTGACACCATGGTTGACAATATCGAAAAAGCTAACATTATCTTCTTTGCAGGTGGTTTCTCAGCAGCGGACGAACCAGATGGATCAGCTAAATTTATTGTTAACATCTTGCTCAATGAAAAAGTACGTGCAGCCATTGATCACTTCATCGAAGGTGGTGGTTTAATCATCGGTATCTGTAACGGGTTCCAAGCTCTTGTCAAATCGGGTCTTCTTCCATATGGTAACTTTGAAGATGCAAGTAGTACCAGTCCAACCCTCTTCTACAATGATGCCAACCAACACGTGGCTAAGATGGTTGAAACACGGATTGCCAATACCAACTCACCATGGCTTGCTGGAGTAGAAGTTGGTGACATCCATGCCATTCCAGTATCACACGGTGAAGGTAAATTTGTAGTGACAGCTGAGGAATTTGCAGAGCTTCGTGACAATGGTCAAATCTTTACACAGTATGTTGACTTCGAAGGCAAACCGAGCATGGATTCTAAATACAATCCTAACGGATCTGTAAATGCAATCGAAGGTATCACAAGTAAGAACGGTCAAATCATTGGGAAGATGGGTCACTCAGAACGTTATGAAGAAGGGCTCTTCCAAAATATCCCAGGAAGCAAAGATCAACATCTCTTTGCTTCAGCTGTGAAATATTTTACTGGGAAATAAGAAGGTAAATAAATGACATACGAAGTAAAATCTCTTAATGAAGAATGTGGGGTTTTTGGAATCTGGGGTCATCCAGATGCCGCTAAATTAACCTATTTTGGTCTTCATAGTCTACAGCACCGTGGTCAGGAAGGGGCAGGAATTCTCTCCAACGACAACGGGAATTTGAAACGCTATCGAGATATGGGTCTCTTATCAGAAGTCTTTAAAAATCCTGCGAATTTGGATAAATTGACAGGAACAGGTGCTATCGGGCACGTGCGTTATGCGACGGCGGGAGAAGCTTCTGTAGACAATATCCAACCTTTCCTTTTCCGCTTTCACGATATGCAGTTTGGGCTAGCACATAATGGAAATCTGACCAATGCAGAATCTCTCAAACAAGAATTGGAACAAAGAGGAGCGATTTTCAGTTCAACCTCTGACTCAGAAATCTTAGCTCACCTCATTCGCCGTAGCCACAATCCAAACTTGATGGGTAAAATCAAGGAAGCACTCAGTCTGGTTAAAGGTGGTTTCGCTTATCTTTTGATGTTTGAAGATAAGTTGATTGCAGCCCTTGACCCAAACGGCTTCCGCCCTCTTTCTATTGGGAAAATGGCTAATGGAGCTGTTGTTGTTTCTTCTGAAACCTGTGCTTTTGAAGTGATTGGTGCAGAGTGGGTACGTGATGTGAAACCAGGCGAGATTGTCATTATTGATGATAGTGGTATCCAGTATGATAGCTACACAAACGATACTCAGTTGGCTATCTGTTCCATGGAGTATATCTACTTTGCCCGTCCTGACTCAAACATCCACGGGGTCAATGTCCATACAGCTCGTAAGAGAATGGGGGCTCAATTAGCGCGTGAATTCAAGCATGAGGCGGATATCGTAGTTGGGGTACCAAATTCCTCACTCAGCGCAGCTATGGGCTTTGCGGAAGAATCTGGCCTGCCAAATGAAATGGGCTTGATTAAAAACCAATACACTCAACGGACCTTTATCCAGCCAACTCAAGAGTTGCGCGAGCAAGGGGTTCGGATGAAACTCTCTGCTGTTTCTGGAGTCGTGAAAGGCAAACGCGTTGTCATGATTGATGACTCGATTGTTCGTGGAACAACATCTCGGAGAATTGTTCAATTGTTGAAAGAAGCAGGGGCAACGGAAGTTCACGTTGCTATTGGAAGCCCAGCGTTAGCTTATCCTTGTTTTTACGGGATTGATATTCAGACGCGTCAGGAGCTGATTGCGGCTAATCATACGGTTGAGGAAACTTGCCAAATCATTGGGGCAGATAGCTTAACCTATCTCTCTATCGAGGGCTTGATTAATTCTATTGGGATTGAAACAGATGCGCCAAATGGCGGCCTCTGTGTGGCTTACTTTGATGGGAAATATCCAACTCCTCTCTATGACTATGAAGAAGAATATCGTAGAAGTTTGGAAGAAAAAACGAGTTTTTACAAATAAAATTCCCCATTGAAGGAAAGGAAAAGGAAAAAACAAATGACAAATAAAAATGCATACGCTCAATCGGGTGTGGATGTTGAAGCGGGTTATGAAGTTGTTGAACGCATCAAAAAACACGTGGCACGTACGGAGCGTGCGGGTGTTATGGGAGCTCTTGGTGGTTTCGGTGGCATGTTTGACCTTTCAAAAACAGGTGTCAAAGAGCCTGTTTTAATCTCAGGTACAGATGGTGTAGGTACCAAGCTCATGCTGGCTATTAAGTACGATAAGCACGATACAATTGGTCAAGACTGTGTGGCTATGTGTGTTAACGATATTATCGCTGCAGGTGCGGAGCCCCTTTACTTCCTTGACTATATCGCAACTGGGAAAAATGAACCAGCTAAACTAGAACAGGTCGTTGCTGGTGTGGCTGAAGGATGTGTGCAAGCTGGTGCAGCCCTCATTGGTGGTGAAACTGCTGAAATGCCTGGTATGTATGGAAAAGACGACTATGATTTGGCTGGGTTTGCTGTTGGTGTTGCAGAAAAATCTCAAATCATCGACGGTTCAAAAGTAGCAGCAGGTGATGTACTTCTGGGACTTGCCTCAAGCGGAATTCACTCAAATGGCTACTCACTTGTGCGTCGTGTTTTTGCGGACTACACAGGTGAAGAAGTCTTGCCAGAACTTGAAGGCAAAAAACTTAAGGATGTTCTTCTTGAACCAACTCGTATCTACGTCAAAGCAGCTTTGCCATTGATTAAAGAAGAATTGGTTAACGGTATTGCCCACATCACGGGTGGTGGTTTCATCGAAAATGTGCCACGGATGTTCGCTGATGATTTGGCTGCTGAAATTGACGAAAGCAAAGTGCCTGTTCTTCCAATTTTCAAAGCCCTTGAAAAATATGGCCGAATCAAACACGAAGAAATGTTTGAAATCTTCAACATGGGGATTGGTCTCATGCTTGCGGTAAAACCAGAAAATGTGGAGCGTGTCAAAGATCTTCTTGACGAACCTGTTTATGAAATCGGTCGTATTGTGAAGAAGACAGATGCAAGTGTGGTGATTAAATAATGGCTAAAAGGATTGCTGTATTTGCCTCTGGCAACGGCTCAAACTTCCAGGTGATTGCGGAACAATTTCCAGTAGAATTTGTCTTTTCAGATCACCGTGATGCCTATGTCTTAGAACGTGCCAAAAATCTTGATGTGGCTAGTCATGCCTTTGAACTCAAGGAATTTGACAATAAAACGGCTTATGAAGAAGCTATCGTCAAACTCTTGGATGAGCACCAGATTGACTTGGTTTGTTTGGCGGGTTATATGAAAATCGTTGGCCCAACCTTGCTTGCAGCTTATGAAGGCCGTATCATCAATATCCATCCTGCCTATCTTCCAGAATTTCCAGGTGCTCATGGTATTGAGGATGCTTGGAATGCAGGTGTTGACCAGTCTGGCGTGACCATTCACTGGGTAGATTCTGGCGTTGATACCGGTAAGGTTATAAAACAAGTCCGTGTGCCTCGCCTTGAAGAGGATACTCTTGATACCTTCGAAACTCGTATCCACGAAACAGAGTACAAGCTCTATCCAGAAGTGTTGGAGAGTTTGGGCGTTGCACGAAAATAAGGAAGCACAAGAGCTGAAAGATAATTTTTGACTGTAGCAGAGAAAGAACTTTTTTAAAAAAGGAAAAGAAAGAAAATGACTAAACGCGCACTAATCAGTGTCTCAGACAAAGCGGGCATTGTCGAATTTGCCCAAGAACTCAAAAAATTTGGTTGGGACATCATCTCAACAGGTGGGACCAAAGTTGCCCTTGACAATGCTGGTGTTGATACCATTGCAATTGATGATGTGACTGGGTTCCCAGAAATGATGGACGGTCGTGTGAAGACTCTCCACCCAAATATCCACGGTGGTCTCCTCGCTCGTCGTGACCTCGATAGCCACCTTCAAGCGGCCAAGGACAATAATATCGAATTGATTGACCTTGTTGTGGTCAATCTTTACCCATTCAAGGAAACCATCCTTAAACCAGACGTGACTTACGCTGACGCGGTTGAAAACATCGATATCGGTGGTCCATCTATGCTTCGTTCAGCAGCCAAAAACCACGCTAGCGTAACAGTTGTAGTAGATCCTGCTGACTATGCTGTTGTGCTTGACGAATTGGCAACAAACGGCAAAACCACTTACGAAACTCGTCAACGGTTAGCAGCGAAAGTATTCCGTCACACAGCGGCGTATGATGCTTTGATTGCGGCATATTTCACAGCTCAAGTGGGTGAAAGCAAACCTGAAAAACTCACTTTGACTTATGACCTCAAGCAACCCATGCGTTACGGCGAAAACCCTCAACAAGACGCAGACTTCTACCAAAAAGCTCTTCCAACGGAATACTCCATTGCATCCGCTAAACAGTTAAATGGTAAAGAATTGTCCTTCAACAATATCCGTGATGCTGACGCTGCGATTCGTATTATCCGTGACTTCAAAGCTCGTCCGACTGTTGTGGCTCTCAAACACATGAACCCATGTGGGATCGGTCAAGCTGACGACATCGAAACAGCTTGGGACTACGCTTATGAAGCCGACCCAGTGTCAATCTTCGGTGGTATCGTAGTCCTCAACCGTGAAGTGGACGCTGCGACAGCTACGAAAATGCACGGCGTTTTCCTTGAAATCATCATCGCACCAAGCTATACGGATGAAGCGCTAGCCATTTTGACCAACAAAAAGAAAAACTTGCGGATCCTTGCCTTGCCATTTGATGCTCAAGATGCTAGTGAAGTGGAAGCAGAATACACAGGTGTTGTTGGTGGTCTCCTGGTTCAAAATCAAGACGTGGTCAAGGAAAGCCCAGCTGACTGGCAAGTGGTGACCAAGCGCCAGCCAACCGAGACAGAAGCGACAGCTCTTGAGTTTGCTTGGAAAGCTATCAAGTACGTCAAATCAAATGGTATCATCGTGACTAATGACCACATGACACTTGGTGTTGGCCCAGGTCAAACCAACCGTGTGGCTTCAGTCCGTATTGCTATTGACCAAGCTAAAGACCGTCTTGACGGTGCTGTTCTTGCTTCAGATGCTTTCTTCCCATTTGCGGATAATGTGGAAGAAATCGCTAAAGCAGGTATTAAGGCCATCATCCAGCCAGGGGGTTCAGTCCGTGACCAAGAGTCTATCGAAGCTGCTGATAAATACGGCTTGACTATGGTCTTCACAGGCGTGAGACATTTTAGACATTGATGGGTATTTAAAAATTAGCTCATTATCAACTGTGATAAATGATTTATCACTAACAACGAGAGAAGACGTAAGTTGTCTTCTCTTTTTGTATGTCTAAAACAATAAGCATTTTAGTATTAGAAATTATTAAAATGATTTGTTAGAGCTGTTCATGACTAATCTCGAAAAACTCAGTTTCTCACTTAACTATTTTTCATACGTTTTATAGTGTTTAAGGTTGTAGTGACTAATTCATCAATAGGCATTGTTTGACTATCTGTTTTTAACCATTCATCAAAAACATTGTAGAGACCACCGATAATAAATCTACTATCATAATTGATTTGTCTTTGCGTACTGTTTGTGATATGCCAAGGTGCCTTTATGCTAGTATAAACAGCAGGAAGCTTATCATACCACCTTTGTAAAACAAGTGCTTGCAATCTTGCATCTTGCAAAATTTTTAATGGTTCAGTGTACTGGCTCCAGTACTTAAAAAATAAGTTTACAAGATCCTCAAAATCATCCAATTTTTCTGTTTGAAGTTCGATAATATATCTCTGGATTAAGCGGTCGATATAGTTCGTGAGGACTTCCTCTTTTGAATGGTAATAACGATAAAACGTTCGTCTAGCAATCTGAGCATGTTCGCTGAGTTCTGCGATGCTAATGTTTTGCAAAGACTTTCTAGTTGCTAACAAATCAAACAAGGCTTCTTCCAGCCATTGCCGCGTTTGATATTCCATGATATTTTTCCTTTCCTGTCACACTTTTGGTCAAACTGTGCCAATTTCTCTTAACCTCTTGTTTTTGTAACAGTTTATCTTTATACTAAAAGTGTTGCGCGTGATATATGATTATCATTTATTCTTAACATTGTACAATCGTTAGTTGTTATTAAGGAGGTAAAGATATGAGTATTCTTTTTAATGTTTGGATGCTACCTATTTTATTTATTTTACACGATTTTGAAGAAATGATTTTTATGCCCTTGTGGAAAACACGGCATCATCAAAAATTAGAAACTTTTAAGAAACCGTTCTTTGGTTCCGTTACGCAAGGCTCCGCTTTTGCAGTAGGTGTGTTGGAGGAATTTATCATCCTGATGTTTATTTCTGGATTCTGCCAAATAACTCACAACACTTTACTCTATTTATCTTTTGTAATAGCTTATACAGCTCATTTCATAATCCATTATATCATGTGCCTGCAATTTAGGGGTTATGTTCCTGGAGTCGTCACAGTAACCCTAGAATTGCCAATGGTTCTAATGATTATTTCCCACTATTGGTCTTCTGACGTTCCTTTGTTATCAGTCTTTGTCTATCTTTTATTAGCCATGATAATAGCTTTTACGAATCTTAAAATAATGCATCTCATCATGCCAAAAATCCAAACACATCTAGAAAAATATGCGAAATGAAAAATGATTAAATGAGAGCTACTTTTTAACCTTTCTGAAAGAAAAGTTTAAGGAGCGATTAAGAAAGTTCTTATATACTATAGTCATCCTAGCAATAGGAATCCTAAAACTTTTCTTTTTCATAAATCTCCTAAAAAGCCCGCTTCAAGCGGGTTTTTCATTTTGGTTTGAGAAATTGATGGTACTGACAATACAAGACAGCAAGGCATTAATTGGCAATATCAAAGATTTCTGGCATTACCGCGTCGGACACTATCGTATCATCTGCCGTATTGAAGATGAGGGGCTGATTATTGTAGCTGTCAATGGCGGACATAGGAAAGATGTTTATAAGAAGTAAGCTGAGAAGGGTGGATTTTTCAGGTGTACATCGTGGCAATAAGCATTTCCTTCTTGACAAATTACTGATAACTTTAGTAAAATGATGTTAATAGGACCGCCCACCTCTCTCTGATGTGACAAGGCGGACATTTTTTTATATGGATGATTGAATGGAAATCAAAGAATTTAAGACTTTTGAAGAGCAGGTAGCCAAATTAATTGAGCACGGATGTGAGGATATAACTTCCAAGGAGTATGCCATCACTATTCTAAAACGTATTAATTATTATCGGCTAACTGCTTATTTTTTGCCTTTTAGAGATGAGGAGTCTCAAAAATATGACAGCAACAAGGTGTCTTTAGAGAAGATTTACAGCATTTATCAGTTTGATTCAGAGCTCAGACTTTTGCTAATGGAGTATCTTGAAGATATTGAGTTATATTTTAAAACGCAAGTTGCTTACCATCATTCTGAACAGTATGGCGCCTTAGCTTATAAATATAGCAAGAACTTTAACAAATATCACAAACACGATGAATTTATGAAGAATCTTGAAAAAGAACTGAGTTATCGAAGAAAGGATCCTATTTATAAACATCATCAGTTTAAGTATGATAGTGAATTTCCCTTATGGGTCTTAGTTGAATTTTTTTCATTTGGTATGACTTCTAAGTTTTATGCCGATAGTCCAAATTCAGTTCAAAGTCTCATTGCTAAAGATTTGAATATCAAGATCACTCAAGTTCGTACCTACCTTGAAGTTGCAGTTGTTCTTAGAAACTATTGCGCACATTACAGTAGGCTGTACTATAGAAGCTTCACAAAGGTTCCTGGACAGCTGCCACCTTTTATGACTGAAAATGTCAAAATTAAAAATCGCCTCATGGCTCAATTATATGCCATTAAACAGTTGTATACTGATCGTGATAAATGGAATAATAATTTTATCCCACGTTTAAGAGGCTTATTTGCTAAATACCAATCCAGTATTCATCTACATCACTTAGGTTTTACAGGTGACTGGGAATATGTTTTGAAGAAATAAATGTACAAGAAGTGAGCTGAGAGGCTTGCTTTTTTGGTATAATTAAAACAGAAAATAATACATGGAGTTTTTTGATGGAAAGATTTAATTTAAATAATCGTTTACTTATGTTTGCAGTTTGTACATCAATTGAATATGATTTAAGGAATTTTATCAGTAACAATAAGCCAGTAATAGGTTTACCGAATGATTTTGTTGAAAAAGCAAGAACTAGAAATTCTGACTCTACTTCTTCCAGTAAGGGGACATCTGATGAATATGAAATATTGATAGAACTGGATTTAGGAGATTTAGTATCATTTATTATAGGAAACCACAGCAGCTTCAGGGTCAATCTAGAAGAAAAGTCAAAAATGAAGAAAATTTTTGATAAAATTATTCCAATTCGAAATAGGGTTATGCATTCTAGGCCATTGGAATTTGCAGATCGCTCTACTTTAGAAGAAGCGTTAAATATAATTGATGAGGAACTTCCAAAAATCAATTGGAAGCAAGTAAAAGAAACAAGAAAGTTAATTTTAGAAAATCCTCAACAATTATTGATGGAAGTTAAACCTACAGTAAAAGATGATACAACTAAAATTTATCATAACTTACCATTGCCAGAATTTGATGATACTGGATTTGTAGGACGGAAAAAGGAAATTTCAGATCTAAAAGGACTCATTTTAAATAAAAAATCTCAAATTATTACTATTATTGGTAATGGCGGAATTGGAAAAACAGCTATTGCCATTAAATGCCTATATGATATTGTAGATGATCCTGAGCATCAAGATAGGTTTGATGCCATAGTATGGGTAAGTTTAAAAACAAAGTCTTTAACTAAAGGTGAGTTTATAAATATCAAAGGTGCAATTCATTCTGTTGAAGGAATGTATAAGTCATTACAAAAATCAACAGTTGAAGATTCAGATTCTCCAGTAGATGACATACTGAGTTTTATGCAGAATTTCAATACATTACTTGTTATTGATAATTTAGAAACAGTAACAGCGGGAGAAATACTAAATTTTTTAAAATCAATTCCAGATAATTCTAAAGTATTAATTACTTCAAGAAGTGGTGTTGGAGAACTAGAGACGCGCTTTAGGTTATCAGAAATGAGTTTAAAAGATTCAGAACAATACTTTAGGTTACTGTGCCAATATTACGGACTAGAGTTGTATAAGCGAGATAAAGATAGTTTGAGACAATTATTGACTGAAGATTTATATTCGAGTCCTCTCTCAATAAAATGGTTTGTCACAAGTATCTATTTTAAAACAGACGAGGCTAGTTTATTGGCACATAAGGACAATTTAATTCATTTCAGTATGTCGAATATTATTGACAAATTAAACTCCTCACAAAAAGAAATACTCCATTTATTTTTATTAGAAGGGAAACCTTTAGTATTTGGTGTAATTGATTTCTATATGGATAAGTCAACATATGAATTAGCTGAGGACATCAATGTATTACAGTCCACCAGTATGCTTGATTCAAAATCAAATACATATCAAATTAATAGTATGGCAAAAGATTACCTTTCACTATATAATAAGCCGAGTAACGATTTTATTAAAAAAGTTTCTAAAAAAAGAAGTGAGTTATCTCGTATTTTACAAAATATTCAACTTGAAAAAGAAGCATCGCCATTTTTCGCTAAGACTATTTTTGGTAATCTAGAAACAGATAATAAAAAGATTTCTTCATTTTATCTAAAGCAAGCTTTACAATATAGTGCAGATAAACGATGGAAAGAAGCTGAAGAATCTGTTGAGAGAGCTCGGGAAGTAGCTCCAGATTATTTTGAAGTTTATAAAATAAAAGCATATATAAATGCAGAGAATATGAATTTATATGAAGCTATTGAATCGTACAGAACAGCTGTAGAAAATGCTAATAAAGGTTATGAAAAAGCTACAGTCTTGTATTTATTTAGTATTTTTTACAGAAATAAAATGGATGATTATGAAAGTGCTTATCAAGAAATTTTGGAAGCTGAAAAAAATTATCCAGATTCAAAAGAGATATTACTTGAAAAAGCACGAGTGTTAATTTTTCTTGTAAGATATGAAGAAGCAGAGATGGCTTTAAAAAGTATTGATATTACTTCTGATGAAAAAGACAGATTTAAAAATCAATATATTAGTAGATATGCAGATTTATACATAAGGAAAGGGAGTCAATTTAAAAGGCGTGATTATAAGAAGAGATTAGAATTACTTGAGAAAGCGATCGAGTTAATTGAAGATTTGGAAACAATTGATGGGGGAACTGCTTCAATACTAATAAAAGCATTAAATGATCTATCCTTTTTATCTTTTGATCTAGATGCAAAGCAATTATTAGAAAAAAAGATTCAACAGCATTTCAGTTTAATAGTTAACAACACTAATAATGTAGTAAAGAAACTAAAAACGGCAATTTTAGAGCATAGTGAATCATATAGTGTCGATGTTGTTAATTTAGCTAAAAGACTAGGTGTCAATTATGACGCTTTAGCTCAAGAAATTACTGAGGACACTGAAGGAATTATAGTAACTATTAAGTATGATTCTGGTTTTGTAAAAAATTCCAACGGTTCATTTTATTTTAGTTTGGATGAGGTGAACTTTCTTAATCCAATTGTTGGAGATAGGGTTTCATTTGAGTATGAGGAGACACCCAGAGGGAAAAATGCAAAAAATTTAAATTTTATTGTTGAAAAGTAAAAAGATTAATGGTACTATAGTTGTAGGAAATTTGAACACAGAAAAAAGAGAAGAGATTATGATCTTCTCTTTTTTATTTTTAATACTTTCTTTTTCCCCGCACCACATCAGTGGTGCTTTTCTTTTCCGAATAAATGGGATTAGAAATTCAAACTACCGAACAAATATGTTATAATGGTTATGTATAATTCGTGAAAATTGCTAATTTTTCCGAATGATTGTCGTTAACGGGCATTTGCCCCTAGTCTTATTTGATATTGAGGTATCTTTCAAATGAAACTTTTGGTTGTTGGTTCTGGTGGTCGTGAACATGCGATTGCCAAGAAATTATTGGAGTCTAAGGACGTTGAGCAAGTTTTCGTGGCTCCTGGTAATGACGGGATGACATTGGACGGTCTTGATTTGATCAATATCGGAATTTCCGAACATTCTAATCTGATTGACTTCGCAAAAGCGAACGATATTGCTTGGACCTTTATCGGTCCAGATGATGCCCTTGCAGCTGGGATCGTGGATGATTTCAATGCGGCTGGACTCAAAGCCTTTGGTCCTACCAAGGCTGCGGCTGAGCTTGAGTGGTCTAAGGATTTTGCTAAGGAAATCATGGTCAAATACGACGTTCCGACAGCAGCCTATGGCACATTTTCAGATTTCGAGGAAGCCAAGGCCTACATTGAGGAAAAAGGCGCTCCAATCGTCGTCAAAGCAGACGGCTTAGCCCTAGGTAAAGGTGTCGTCGTTGCTGAAACGGTTGAGCAAGCCGTCGAAGCTGCTCACGAGATGCTTTTAGACAATAAATTCGGTGATTCAGGTGCGCGTGTGGTCATCGAGGAATTCCTTGACGGGGAAGAGTTCTCTCTCTTTGCCTTTGTCAATGGGGACAAGTTCTACATCATGCCAATGGCTCAGGACCACAAACGTGCCTATGATGGCGACAAGGGTCCTAACACTGGTGGGATGGGTGCCTATGCGCCAGTTCCTCACTTACCACAGAGCGTGGTTGACACAGCGGTTGACACCATTGTCAAGCCGGTTCTTGAAGGCATGATTAAAGAAGGTCGTCCGTACCTTGGTGTCCTTTACGCTGGTCTTATCTTGACAGCTGATGGACCGAAAGTCATCGAGTTCAACTCACGTTTTGGTGACCCTGAAACGCAAATCATCTTGCCTCGTTTGACATCTGACTTTGCGCAAAACATCACTGACATTTTGGATGGCAAGGAGCCGGCTATTACTTGGACGAACAAGGGTGTGACTCTTGGTGTGGTTGTAGCATCAAACGGCTACCCACTCGCATATGAGAAGGGTGTCAAGCTTCCAGCCAAGACAGAAGGCGACATCATCACTTACTATGCTGGTGCTAAATTCGCTGAAAACGACCAAGACCTTCTTTCAAACGGCGGACGTGTTTACATGCTAGTCACAACAGCAGACACCGTCAAAGACGGCCAAAACATTATCTATAGCCAACTCAACAAACAAAACACAGAAGGCCTGTTCTATCGTACGGATATCGGTAGCAAGGCAAATAAATAATTAGCGACCGTAGGTCGTAAAAGGCGAGCGAAAGCGAGCTAGTATAGGATAATCGTCGTAGTAGTGGAACTCCTAGTAGCTTTACTACTAGGAGCGGAAAACTGGAGACTCAGGCTCCAGTTTTAGTAATGGAACGCCTTAGGCGGTCGCTTACGTCCGCACTACATTAGACGATTATTAAAAAAGGAGAAGAAATGAAACCAGTAATTTCCATTATCATGGGCTCTAAATCCGACTGGGCAACCATGCAAAAAGCCGCTGAAGTCCTCGATAACTTCAGCGTCGCTTACGAAAAGAAAGTTGTTTCCGCACACCGGACGCCTGACCTCATGTTCAAACATGCAGAAGAAGCACGTAGCCGTGGCATCAAGGTCATCATTGCGGGCGCAGGTGGCGCAGCTCACTTGCCAGGGATGGTCGCAGCTAAAACGACCCTTCCGGTTATCGGCGTACCAGTCAAATCACGTGCCCTTAGCGGTGTGGATTCGCTCTATTCTATCGTTCAGATGCCAGGTGGAGTGCCTGTCGCAACTATGGCAATCGGTGAAGCGGGTGCGACTAACGCAGCCCTCTTTGCCCTCCGTCTCCTCTCAGTAGAGGACCAGGCTATTGCAACAGCTTTGGCAGATTTCGCAGAAGAACAAGGGAAAATAGCAGAGGAGTCGACAAATGAGCTCACCTAAAACAATCGGAATTATCGGTGGCGGTCAGCTGGGTCAGATGATGGCCATTTCTGCTATCTACATGGGGCACAAGGTTATCGCGCTGGATCCTGCGGCGGATTGCCCAGCTTCTCGTGTGGCAGAAATCATCGTGGCTCCTTATAACGATGTGGATGCCCTCCGTCAGTTGGCTGAGCGTTGCGATGTCCTGACTTATGAATTTGAGAATGTAGATGCTGACGGTTTGGATGCTGTTATCAAGGATGGCCAGCTTCCTCAAGGGACAGACCTGCTCCGCATTTCACAAAATCGTATTTTTGAAAAGAACTTCCTCTCAAACAAGGCACAAGTGACAGTTGCACCCTACAAGGTCGTGACTTCTAGCCAAGACTTAACAGGTATCGACCTGTCGAAAAACTATGTCCTCAAGACTGCGACTGGTGGCTACGATGGGCATGGTCAGAAGGTCATTCGTTCGGAAGCAGACTTGGAAGAAGCCTATGCACTAGCTGATTCAGCAGACTGTGTCTTGGAAGAATTCGTCAACTTTGACCTGGAGATTTCTGTCATCGTGTCAGGTAATGGCAAGGACGTGACAGTCTTCCCTGTTCAGGAAAATATCCACCGCAACAACATTCTTTCAAAAACAATTGTGCCTGCTCGCATTTCAGAAAGTCTAGCTGAAAAAGCCAAAGCGATGGCAGTGCGAATCGCAGAACAACTGAACCTATCTGGAACTCTCTGCGTGGAAATGTTTGCAACCGCTGATGACATCATTGTCAACGAAATTGCTCCACGTCCACACAACTCAGGTCACTATTCAATAGAAGCCTGCGACTTTTCACAGTTTGATACCCATATTCTAGGTGTTCTCGGAGCACCACTTCCTGCTATTCACCTCCATGCTCCTGCTGTTATGCTCAATGTTCTCGGCCAACACGTCGAGGCTGCTGAGACATATGTGACAGAAAATCCAAGCGCTCACCTCCACTTATATGGTAAACTAGAAGCAAAGCACAACCGTAAGATGGGACATGTGACTTTATTTAGTGATAAACCGGATAGTGTGGTTGAGTTTGGGAAAGGGATTGATTTTTAAAAAATCTGTGGAGGAAATGTTATAGATGAAACCGATTATTCCGAAAAGTCCAGAAGTTCCGAAAGAGTTCTCTAATAAAGAAATCTCCTTTTTGACTCAGAGTGTTTTTGGAAAAATAATCGAACCTCAGCCGTGTGATGTTTTATTTGTTTTCAGTGGGACTCATCCGGGTCACTGGGAAAAAGCTATTGAGGCATATCAAAAAGGTTATGTAAGACGAATTATTGTGACCGGTGGCCGAAGTTTGACAGGAACACCTCATCCAGATTGGAATGGACATACAGAGGCAGAGGTTATTATCCAGCATCTGCTGGCTGCAGGCATTCCTGAAGAAGCGATTAAATTTGAAAACTCCTCTAGCAATACTTTAGAAAACGTATTGTTTTCTAAAGAAATTTTTGATTTTAATACTGTTGAGACAGTTATGTTCATTTGCAAAAGTCATGCGACTGGTAGGCAATGGCGAACCTTGGCTCAGCACTTACCAAAGCATCTTCGCTACATCCCATATACCTTCAATGCCTTTTACAAGGATGTTGAGATTGGTCGGAACAGCTGGATGAAAACAGACATTGGCAAGTCCAGAGTTTGGGGAGAATATCTGCGACTTCTCCATTATGGAGAAAAAGGAGATATTTTAAAGTTAGACATTGAATTGTGATTTAGGAGGTTTTATGATTCAACTCATCGTCAACGCATTTGTTGAAAAAGAAAAGGCTGGAGCAGTCGTCGAAGTCTTGTATGCAAGTAGCAATCACGAAAAAGTGAGAGCTAAGTATGAAGAGTTGGTTGCACGATACCCTGAAAACTATTTAGCTATCTATGATCTACCGTTAGATACGGATTTGAATACACTAGATCACTACCCATCTGTGTGGATTGGGAAAGAAGAATTTGAATAAAACGACTGTCGGTTGTTAACTGATGTGAAACATCAAAAGAAAGGAAAAGAAAACATGATTGATAGATATAGCCGCCCTGAGATGGCGAACATTTGGAGTGAAGAAAATAAATACCGTGCTTGGCTTGAGGTGGAAATCTTGGCTGATGAAGCATGGGCTGAATTGGGGGAAATCCCTAAGGAAGATGTAGCTTTGATTCGCGAAAAAGCGGACTTTGACATCGACCGTATTTTGGAAATCGAGCAGCAAACTCGTCACGATGTGGTGGCCTTCACGCGTGCGGTTTCTGAGACTCTTGGTGAAGAGCGTAAGTGGGTCCACTATGGTTTGACTTCTACTGACGTGGTCGATACGGCCTATGGTTACCTCTACAAGCAAGCCAATGAAATTATCCGTAAGGACCTTGAAAACTTCACTAAAATCGTGGCAGACAAGGCCAAAGAACACAAGTTTACGATTATGATGGGTCGTACCCACGGTGTGCACGCTGAGCCTACCACATTTGGTCTTAAATTAGCGACTTGGTACAGCGAAATGAAACGTAACATCGAACGTTTCGAGCATGCGGCTGCTGGTGTGGAAGCTGGTAAGATTTCTGGTGCGGTTGGTAACTTTGCCAACATCCCACCATTTGTCGAAAAATACGTCTGCGACAAGCTCGGTATCCGTGCTCAAGAAATCTCTACACAGGTCCTTCCTCGTGACCTTCACGCTGAGTACTTTGCAGTTCTTGCGAGCATCGCAACTTCTATTGAGCGTATGGCAACTGAAATCCGTGGTCTTCAAAAATCTGAACAACGTGAAGTGGAAGAGTTCTTTGCTAAAGGTCAAAAAGGGTCTTCAGCAATGCCTCACAAACGCAACCCTATCGGTTCTGAAAATATGACAGGTCTTGCGCGTGTTATCCGTGGTCACATGGTAACAGCTTATGAAAATGTGTCCCTCTGGCACGAACGTGATATCTCTCACTCATCAGCTGAGCGCATTATCACACCAGATACGACTATTCTGATCGACTACATGCTCAACCGTTTTGGAAATATCGTTAAGAACTTGACCGTCTTCCCAGAAAATATGATTCGCAACATGAACTCTACATTTGGTCTTATCTTCAGTCAACGTGCGATGCTTACTTTGATTGAAAAAGGCATGACGCGTGAGCAAGCTTACGACCTTGTTCAACCGAAGACTGCCCAATCATGGGATAACCAAGTAGACTTCAAGCCACTTCTTGAGGCTGATCCGGAAGTGACTTCACGTCTCACTCAAGAAGAAATCGACGAAATCTTCAACCCAACTTACTACACGAAACGGGTGGATGAAATCTTTGAACGAATTGGACTTGGGGATTAAAACAGTAAAAAAGCGAGATGAGAGTCTCGCTCTTTTACTATTTTCTGTGTTAACAATCTTAATAAAATTAAAAAATCTGGGGCAATATTGCCTCAGATTTTTATTTATTAGTGATCTCGATCACAAGAAATAAATTTGATTTTGTAGAAGTCAGATCGTTTGTAAGTTTCGATGTATTCCAAAACTTGGCCAGTTGCTTCAAGCTTCGTTGTCTTAGTTTGTAGTACAGTTGGGAATTGAGTGTCGATTCCTAGGACAGAAGCGGCATGTTCTGGAGTTGGGAATACAATTTCATTAATTTCTTCAAAATGCTCGTCATTCATGTGAATGTGGTAATCCAATTTGAAACGATTATAGATAGAGCTATAGTATTCAGGATTTGGATAGTTGGCATTGATATATTGCTCAGGGATATACGAACTGTGATAGATATAAGTGACACCATTTGTTTCGCGAACACGTTCAATCTTATAATAGAATTGATCGTTGCGTAGACCAAGCTTTTCTAGGTATTTAAAATCGTTCCCGCGTTCGATAGAAAGAACGGTTACCTTATCATCTTTGGTTTCGAAGAGTTCTACATCAGAAAATTCAACGAGTTTATGCTTACGGGCACGTGCTACGAAAGTTCCTTTACCTTGTTGGCGGACGATATATCCGTCTTTGGCAAGGTCATTCAAGGCACGGACTACTGTGATTGAACTAACATCATACATGGAAATCAATTCTGCTTCAGTGTAGAACTTGTCTCCACTAGCAAATTGGCCAGAAATAATCTTATTTTTTAATTCATCTTTAATGTATTGATATTTTGGAATTGCCATATTTTCACCTCATTTTTTCCTTCTCCACTTACGATTCTAACATAAAATCGAAAAAAAGAGTAGAAAAGCGATAAAAAATTATAATATTGGATATAAGAAATTAGAGTATGTGCAAACAATTTATGTTTTATTTTATATTTTCCAGGTATTTAAAATGCGATTTTTATAGATTTTGAGACAATTTTAAGAAAATATTCAGAAAAAATAGAAAAATTTAAAAGAAAAATTCAAAAAGTATTGACATTAAGTCAATATTAGTTTATAGTTGATATAACAATACATGAAAGCGCAAACTCTTTCGTTTTTAAGGGAGGAAGAATGGCTAGGTTTGAAATTAAAGATGAATTCTATCTGGATGGAAAACCATTCAAGATTTTGTCTGGTGCCATTCACTATTTTAGAATTCCTGAGGAAGATTGGCATCATTCATTGTATAATCTCAAAGCTTTAGGTTTTAACACAGTTGAGACTTATGTAGCTTGGAACATGCATGAACCTACTGAAGGAAAATTCAACTTTGAAGGTAATCTTGATTTAGAGAGATTTCTACAAATTGCACAAGATCTGGGCTTATATGCTATTGTACGTCCTTCTCCATTTATCTGTGCAGAGTGGGAATTCGGTGGTTTACCCGCATGGCTTTTGACCAAGAATATGAGAATTCGATCGTCTGACCCAGCTTTTATTGAAATGGTTGGCCGCTACTATGATCAGTTGCTTCCACGTTTAGTTCCGAGATTATTGGAAAACGGTGGAAACATTCTCATGATGCAAGTCGAAAATGAGTATGGATCCTATGGCGAAGATAAGGCTTATCTGAGAGCGATTCGTCGTTTGATGGAAGAGCGTGGTGCTACTTGTCCGCTCTTTACATCAGATGGTCCATGGCGAGCTACTCTCAAAGCTGGAACCTTGATTGAGGATGATCTCTTTGTGACAGGGAATTTTGGCTCCAAAGCTGCTTATAATTTCTCACAGATGCAAGAGTTCTTAGATGAGCACGGCAAGAAATGGCCGCTCATGTGTATGGAGTTTTGGGACGGCTGGTTTAACCGTTGGAAAGAACCGATTATCAAACGTGATCCCAAAGAACTGGCAGATGCCGTTCACGAGGTTTTGGAACTAGGCTCTATTAACCTTTACATGTTCCACGGTGGCACAAACTTTGGCTTTATGAACGGTTGCTCTGCTAGAGGTACTCTGGATTTACCACAGGTCACATCTTATGATTATGATGCTCTACTGGATGAAGCGGGAAATCCAACAGCCAAATACTTGGCAGTAAAAGAGATGCTAGCGACATACTATCCTGAGTATCCACAGCTAGAACCACTCTACAAGGAAAGTACCAAAGTAGAAGCGATACCTCTGGCTGAAAAAGTTTCCTTATTTGCAACCTTAGATAGTCTATCGAGTCCAATAGAAAGTCTCTATCCTAAGAAAATGGAAGAGTTAGGCCAAAGTTATGGCTACCTACTCTATCGTACAAAAGCTAGTTGGGATGCAGAAGAAGAACGGATTCGAATCATTGACGGTCGTGATAGAGCTCAGCTCTTTGTAGATGGTAAGTGGATTGCTACTCAGTATCAGACAGAAATCGGTGAAGATATCTTTTGTCAAGGAAAAAAGAAAGCGCTCTCTAATATTGATGTCCTGATTGAAAATATGGGGCGAGTCAATTATGGGCATAAATTCCTAGCAGACACACAGCGAAAGGGAATACGTACAGGTGTCTGCAAAGACTTACATTTCTTGACTGATTGGAAACAATATCCACTTCCACTCGATCATCCTGAGAAGATTGATTTTTCAAAGGGGTGGACAGAAGGACAACCTGCCTTTTATGCCTATGACTTTGACATAAAAGAGCCGAAGGATACCTACTTGGATCTAACTGAGTTTGGGAAAGGCGTGGCCTTCGTTAATGGCCATCCACTGGGACGTTTCTGGAATGTCGGACCAATCTTATCACTTTATATTCCTCATAGTTATCTTCACACAGGTGCGAATCGCATTATCGTATTTGAAACAGAAGGAAATTATAAAGAACACATACATTTAACTGATAAACCTACACAAAAAGACATAAAGGGGGAAAACTTATGACAATCGTAGGATGCCGTATTGATGGACGTTTGATCCACGGACAAGTAGCCAATCTTTGGACTGCTAAACTAAATGTTTCACGGATTATGGTTGTAGATAATGACGTTGTCAATAATGATGTTGAAAAAAGTGGCTTAAAACTTGCAACACCACCAGGTGTGAAATTGAGTATTCTGCCAATCGAAAAAGCTGCAGCAAATATTCTTGCTGGGAAATACGATAGTCAACGTCTATTTATCGTAGCTCGTAAGCCAGACCGCTTCCTTGGTTTGGTTGAAGCAGGTGTTCCACTTGAAACACTCAATGTTGGAAATATGTCTCAGACACCTGAAACGCGATCAATCACACGTTCAATCAACGTAGTAGACAAGGATGTGGAGGATTTCCACAAACTTGCAGAAAAAGGTGTTAAATTAACCGCTCAAATGGTTCCCAATGATCCAGTTTCAGACTTTTTGAGCTTATTAAAATAGGAAAAATTTTTAGGAGGTCATTGTTATGATACAATGGTGGCAAATTTTACTTCTCACTTTGTACTCAGCTTATCAAATCTGTGATGAGTTGACGATCGTTTCATCTGCAGGTTCCCCTGTATTTGCTGGTTTCATTACTGGTTTAATCATGGGAGATGTGACTACTGGTTTGCTTATCGGTGGTAACTTGCAATTGTTCGTTCTTGGGGTTGGTACCTTCGGTGGTGCTTCTCGTATCGACGCAACTTCTGGTGCCGTCCTTGCAACAGCCTTCTCTGTTTCTCAAGGAATTGATACAGCGCTTGCGATTACTACGATTGCTGTACCGGTAGCTGCACTTTTAACTTACTTTGATGTATTGGGTCGTATGACCACAACATTCTTCGCTCACCGTGTGGATGCTGCAATCGAACGCTTTGACTACAAAGGAATCGAACGCAACTATCTTCTTGGTGCTATTCCATGGGCTCTCTCTCGTGCCCTTCCAGTCTTCTTCGCCCTTGCTTTTGGTGGCGAATTTGTACAATCAGTTGTAGATTTAGTGAAACAATACCAATGGGTGGCAGATGGTTTGACACTTGCAGGTCGTATGCTTCCAGGTCTTGGATTTGCAATCTTGCTTCGTTATCTTCCAGTTAGACGGAACCTTCACTACCTTGCTTTGGGATTTGGTTTGACAGCTATGTTGACTGTTCTTTACTCATATGTAACAGGTATTGGTGGAGCAGTTGCAGGTATCGTAGGTACTCTTCCTGCTGATGTCGCTGAAAAACTTGGCTTTGTAAATAACTTCAAAGGATTGTCTATGATTGGTATTTCTATCATTGGTATCTTCCTTGCAGTTCTTCATTTCAAAAATAGCCAGAAAGTAGCTGTAGCAGCACCTTCTACACCATCAGAAAGTGGGGAAATTGAAGATGACGAATTCTAATTACAAATTAACAAAAGAAGATTTTAATCAAATTAACAAACGTAGCTTATTCACTTTCCAATTAGGATGGAACTATGAACGGATGCAAGCATCAGGTTATCTCTACATGATCTTGCCTCAATTGCGTAAAATGTATGGAGATGGAACTCCTGAGTTGAAAGAAATGATGAAAGTTCATACTCAATTCTTCAACACTTCACCATTCTTCCACACAATCATCGCTGGTTTTGACCTTGCCATGGAAGAAAAAGATGGCGTTGGTTCAAAAGATGCGGTTAACGGTATCAAGACAGGTTTGATGGGACCATTCGCTCCTCTTGGAGATACAATCTTTGGTTCATTGGTTCCTGCTATCATGGGTTCTATCGCTGCAACCATGGCTATTGCTGGTCAACCTTGGGGTATCTTCCTTTGGATTGCAGTTGCAGTCGCTTATGACATTTTCCGTTGGAAACAGTTGGAATTTGCCTACAAAGAAGGGGTTAACCTTATTAACAACATGCAAAGCACTTTGACAGCTTTGATTGAAGCTGCATCTGTACTTGGTGTCTTCATGATGGGTGCTCTTGTAGCAACAATGATTAACTTCGATATTTCTTATAAAATGCCAATCGGTGAAAAGATGATTGACTTCCAAGATATCTTGAACTCAATCTTCCCACGCTTGCTTCCAGCAATCTTCACTGCCTTTATCTTCTGGTTGCTTGGTAAGAAAGGTATGAACTCTACAAAAGCTATCGGTATCATTATTGTGCTTGCTTTGGCTTTATCTGCCTTTGGTCATTTCGCACTTGGAATGGGACCTAAATAAGTTTTATGGTTAAATCATTAGTATTAGTGAGTCATGGTCATTTTTGTGAGGAACTTAAAGGTAGTACAGAAATGATTATGGGCCCACAAGACAATATCTACACAGTTGCTCTTCTTCCAGAAGATGGGCCAGAAGATTTTGCTTCCAAGTTTGAAGCGACCATAGAAAAGTTATCTGATTTCGTTGTGTTTGCAGATCTCCTAGGAGGCACGCCTTGTAACGTTGTGAGTCGACTCATCATGGAAGGCAGAGATATCGAGTTGTACGCAGGTATGAATCTACCAATGGTGATTGAATTTATCAATGCTAATCTAACAGGTGCAGAGGCTCATTATCAGAGTCGTGCTGCAGAAAGCATCGTGAAAGTCAATGACCTATTAGCGAGCTTTGATGACGATGAAGATGAATAAGATGTGACAGCGTGAAATCGCTAAGCCATTGTCACCAAACAAAATGCTGAAACAAATTTGGTAAAATAGAGATGGGAATGGGAAATACTCCTATTCCCATATTTTGAATAAGAAAAAGAGAATGAAAGAAAGGAACCTTATGCTAAATTATACAAAGGAAGATTTGATCAAGCTGGGTGCTGAAATCACGACACGTGAAATTTATCAACAACCAGATGTGTGGGAAGATGCTTTCCAAACTTATACAGAAAAGCGTGAAGAAATCGCAGCCTTCTTGCAAGGAATTGCAGAAAAGCATGACTATATCAAAGTTATCTTGACGGGTGCTGGGACATCAGCCTATGTGGGAGACACCTTGGTGCCTTACTTTAAGGAAGTCTATGATGAACGTAAATGGAACTTTAATGCGATTGCGACAACTGACATTGTGGCTAATCCACAGATTTATCTGAAAAAAGATGTGGCGACGGTTTTAGTTTCTTTTGCTCGTAGTGGGAATTCACCTGAAAGTGTGGCAACTGTTGATTTAGCTAAATCTTTGGTTGATGATCTTTATCAGGTGACCATCACATGTGCGGCTGAAGGGAAACTAGCCCTCCAAGCACATGGTGATGACCGCAACCTCTTGCTTTTGCAACCGGCGCCTTCTAACGACGCAGGCTTTGCCATGACTTCTAGTTTTACTTCCATGATGTTGACAGCTCTCTTGGTCTTTGACCCAACAGAATTTGCTATCAAAGCAGAACGTTTTGAAGTCTTGGTTCGTTTGGCTCGTAAAGTACTTGACAATGTAGCCGATGTGAAAGAATTGGTAGATTTAGACTTTAATCGTGTCATCTATCTTGGCGCGGGTCCTTTCTTTGGCCTTTCACATGAAGCTCAACTTAAAATTTTGGAATTGACAGCGGGACAAGTCGCAACTATGTATGAAAGTCCAGTTGGTTTCCGTCATGGTCCAAAATCTTTGATCAATGATCAGACAATTGTTTTGATATTTGGATCAACTAGAGATTACACGCGCCAATATGATCTTGACCTTGTGCGTGAAGTTGCAGGAGATAAAATTGCTCGTCGCGTTGTTCTCTTGAGTGATCAAGCCTTTGATCTAGAGAATGTCAAGGAAGTCGTGCTTGGCTGTGGTGGTGTCTTGACAGACATTTACCGCGTTTTCCCATATATTGTTTACGGTCAGCTTTTTGCACTTTTGACTTCACTTAAGGTGAAAAATAAACCAGATACACCTTCTCCTACAGGAACTGTTAACCGAGTGGTACAAGGTGTCATTATTCACGAATTTAAAAAATAAGGAGAGAAGATGAAGACCTACACAGAGCGGATATTTGGGCATGTTGAGGGTCAGGATGTGATAGCTTATCACTTTGAGACAGACGCTGGTTATCAACTAGAAGTTATGAATTACGGTGCCACTATTTTACGTTATGTCACTCCTGATAAGAAGGGACATTTTGCTAATGTTATTCTAGGTTTTGATGAATTTGCCAGTTATGTAGGAAATACTCCTAAACACGGTGCAAGTGTTGGTCCTGTGGCAGGCCGCATTGCTGGAGCTAGCTTTGACTTAAATGGGGAAACCTATGACTTGGAAGTTAATAATGAAAGCAACTGCAACCACAGTGGTTCGACTGGCTGGGATTCTAGCTTGTTTGAGTTGGTCGAAGTGAGCGATCATGGCTTGACCCTTTATACAGAACGAGCAGATGAGACGGGAGGTTTTCCTGGCAATCTGAAGATTTGGATTAGCTATCAATTGGAAGAAAGTGGTGCCTATGAGATTCACTACAAGGTAACAACGGATCAAGATACCTTGGTCAATCCAACCAACCACAGCTATTTCAATCTCTCTGGGGATTTCACAACGACAGTTGATCATCATGTCTTTAAATTAAATACAGAAGGTATTTATCCAATCGCAGCCGATGGAGTTCCTGAGAAAACTCCAGATGCGAATCGTCATGTCGTTCAACAGATTGCTAATGGAGCTTTATTGAAGGATATTTTTGCAGACGAAGATGAGCAAATTCAACTTGTATCAGGGCTAGATCATCCATTTGCTCTTTCACGAGAGTTAGATCGTGCGGGTTCTCTTTATGACCCAGAATCTGGTCGCCTTTTATTCTTTAAAACGCAAGCTCCTTGTCTGGTCGTTTATACTGCAAACTTTGTGGATGCAAGTGTCATCATCGCTGGCCAACCAATGCTACAGCACAATGGAGTTGCTCTTGAAGCACAAGCCTTGCCAGACGCTATCCACAGCGATTTCAAAGATCAAGTGATTCTCAAAGCAGGGCAATCTTTTACAAGCAAAACACGCTATGAGGTTATTGTAAAATAAAAAAGTTGGAGTCTAACGACTCCAACTTTTTGTTATTCTTCTTCATCGGGTGTGAGTACCATTGGTATGATGATAGGCTCACGTTCCGTATTCTCATACAAGAAGGGACGAATGGCATTGACAATAGCACCGTTAATGGATTGCACAGTAGCATCCTTGTTTTTCAAAGCGATACGAATAGCATTGAAAAGAATGCGTTGGCTTTGACGAATCAGATCTCCTGATTCACGCATATAGACGAAACCACGACTCAAAATGTCTGGTCCAGAGATGATCATTTGAGATTTGAAGTCGACAGTTGCAACTGCGACAACAACACCATCTTCTGACAAGTCTCGCCTGTCTTTAAGGACAGCGGCACCAATTTCACCAATACGATTACCATCGACATAAATGTCTTGAGCATTGAAATGACCTGCGATACGAGCAGAGTTGGCTGTAAGAGCAAGGACATCCCCGTTACTCATGATAAAGATATTGTCCTTCTCTACACCGGTATCGACAGCCAGTCCAGCATGAACTTTTTGCATACGGTATTCACCGTGAACAGGCATGAAATACTTAGGTTTGATCAGGCGAAGCATGAGTTTTTGTTCTTGCTGACCACCGTGCCCAGATGTGTGAATATTGTTGACTTTACCGTGGATGACTTCCACGCCAGCCTCAGTAATAGTATTGATCAGTTTGTTGACACTCGTAGTGTTTCCAGGGATTGGGCTAGAAGAGAAGATGACCGTATCTCCTGGTTGGAGTTGCACCTGACGGTGGGTTCCATTAGCAATACGAGAGAGAGCTGCCATAGGCTCACCTTGACTACCCGTACAAAGGATAAGGATTTCGCCTGCAGGATAGTCTTTAATTTCATTTGGTTCGATAAAGGTTCCTTTAGGTGCCTTTATGTAGCCAAGCTCAATCCCGTTGACGATAGCTTTTTCCATAGAACGACCAAAGACAGCAATCTTGCGTCCAGTCTTAACAGCGGCTTCTGTCGCCTGTTGAAGACGGAAGATATTTGACGCAAAAGATGCAAAGATAATGCGTCCTTCAATACCTTGGATAATCTTCATAATTGACTGACCAACGACTTTTTCAGAGTTGGTAAAGGTTGGAACTTCAGCATTTGTTGAGTCTGAGAGTAAGCAAAGTACACCGTCTTCTCCTAGAGCTGCCATACGGTGCAAGTCCGCAGGGTCCCCAACGGGAGTAAAGTCGAACTTGAAGTCACCTGTACAGACGATTTTCCCTTGAGGTGTGTGGATAACAATCCCCAAAGGCTCTGGAATCGAGTGAGTTGTTTTAAAGAAAGTTGCCTTGAGGTTTTTAAAGGTCAACTCAGTGTTGTGATTGATTTCGTAAAGTTTAGCGTTGCGTAAAAGTCCGTGTTCTTCGAGTTTTCCACGAATGAGAGCAAGAGCAAGTGGTCCTGCATAAATAGGGACATTTGCTTGCTTGAGAAGGAAAGGAATTCCTCCGATGTGATCTTCGTGTCCGTGTGTAATCAAGAGAGCCTTGACGCGGTCGATATTTTCGACAATATAAGAGTAATCAGGGATAACGTAGTCGATACCAAGCAAGTCATCCTCGGGGAATTTAATCCCTGCATCAACAATGATGATTTCGTCTTGGTATTCGATTCCGTATGTGTTTTTCCCGATTTCTCCTAGACCACCGATGGCAAAAACGCCGACTTCTTCTGGTTTAAGAGTATAAGTCATATTAGAACTCCGTAACTTCGAATACACCCGTTTCTTTTTCATAGTCTAACAATTTGTCAGTTAAAAGTTCGATGTATTCGATATTATATTCTGGGCGATTTTCTTCGACGAGTTGACGAGCAATGATACGTCCCTCAAGTTCAGAGCTTGCATCAATGTCCAGGTAAAGTGAGCGTGTAGTTTCACGTCGTGGACTACGGTCTTTTGTTTCTTGATAAAAAACTTTGTAAATCATGTATTTCCTTTCTGTTTTCAGGCCATTTTTTATTCAACATTATCCGTTAGGCGGCTGATTGCTTCCATCTGATTTTTTGTGTCTAGATTGACCTTGATTCGTTACAATTACTTCAATTATAACATAAAAAGGTGAATTAGTAAAAGAGGGAAACGGGAAAGTGAAACTTGTGAAAAGACTTGAAAAATAGAGTGAATCAGGATGAGTATAACTTGTGAACCTGGACTTGCCGAATGCCGATTCTTTCTTTGACACAAATAAAATTCCCATGCGAAGTCTTTTGTAGTATAATAGTAAACAGACAAAAAGATAGGAATGTGTTATGAAAGTATTAGCATTTGATACGTCCAGCAAGGCTCTGTCTCTAGCTATTTTAGAGGACAAGCAGCTACTTGCCGAGACCACGATAAATATCAAGAAAAATCACAGTATTACCCTCATGCCTGCTATTGATTTCTTAATGGCAAGTTTGGATTGGACACCAAAGGATTTGGATCGAATCGTGGTGGCTGAGGGGCCTGGTAGCTATACAGGTTTGCGAATTGCGGTAGCAACTGCCAAGACCTTGGCTCATACCCTAAATATTGAGTTAGTCGGGATGTCTAGCCTTTTAGCTCTGGTGCCGGCTCAACAGAAAGGTTTGGTTGTTCCTTTAATGGATGCGCGTCGTAACAATGTTTACGCAGGATTTTATGAAAATGCCCAGCCTGTATTTCCCGAGGCTCACTTGTCTTTTGAGGAGGTCCTAGAGCAAATCAAGGACGCCGAACAGGTAACCTTTGTCGGTGAAGTGGGTGCCTTTGTCGATCAGATTCAGGAACAACTGCCACAGGCTAACTACCAAGAAACTTTGCCAAATGCAGCCAATCTAGCCCTCTGGGCTTGGGACAAGGAAGCAGACTCCTTGCACGATTTTGTGCCAAATTACCTCAAACGTGTCGAAGCTGAGGAAAATTGGCTCAAGAGTCATACCGAGTCTGGTGAGTCCTACATTAAACGCCTATGATAGAAATCAAACGAATCCAACAGCAACCTGACTTGGCTCAAGCTATCTACGAAGTGATGACGGACGTTTATCCCGTCAGTCCTTGGACGTTGGAACAAGTTCAAGCAGATCTGTCTCAAGACCAGACTTGGTATGCTCTAGCTTATGATGGGGCAGAAGTGATTGGCTTTCTAGCTGTTCAGGAGAATCTTTTTGAAGCAGAAGTCATGCAAATTGCTGTCAAAAAAGCCTATCAAGGTCAGGGGATAGCCTCAGCCTTGTTTGCAACATTGCCGACAGATAAGGAGATTTTCCTCGAAGTTAGAAAGTCCAACCACCGAGCGCAAGCATTTTACAAGAAAGAAAAGATGGCTGTCATCGCTGAGAGAAAGTCCTATTACCATAATCCAGTTGAGGATGCCATTATCATGAAGAGAGAAATAGATGAAGGATAGATATATTTTAGCATTTGAAACATCCTGTGATGAGACTAGTGTTGCCGTTTTGAAAAACGACGATGAGCTCTTGTCCAATGTTATTGCGAGTCAAATTGAGAGTCACAAACGTTTTGGGGGCGTAGTTCCAGAAGTGGCTAGCCGTCACCATGTCGAGGTCATTACAGCCTGTATCGAGGAGGCGTTAGCAGAAGCAGGAATTACTGAAAACGATGTGACAGCTGTGGCGGTTACCTACGGACCAGGCTTGGTCGGAGCCTTGCTTGTTGGTTTGTCAGCTGCCAAGGCCTTTGCTTGGGCGCATGGCCTACCTCTAATTCCCGTTAACCACATGGCTGGTCATCTCATGGCGGCTCAAAGTGTGGAGCCTTTGGAGTTTCCCTTGCTAGCTCTATTAGTCAGTGGTGGGCACACAGAGTTGGTCTATGTTTCTGAGGCCGGTAATTACAAGATTGTTGGTGAAACCCGTGATGATGCAGTTGGTGAAGCCTATGACAAGGTCGGTCGTGTCATGGGCTTGACCTATCCAGCAGGTCGTGAGATTGACGAGTTAGCCCATCAAGGTCAGGATATATATGACTTCCCTCGTGCCATGATTAAGGAGGACAATCTGGAGTTTTCATTCTCTGGATTGAAGTCTGCCTTTATCAATCTTCACCACAATGCTGAGCAAAAGGGAGAAAGCTTGTCCAAGGAAGACCTGTCAGCATCTTTCCAAGCAGCAGTCATGGATATTCTTATGGCCAAAACCAAGAAGGCTTTGGAAAAATATCCTGTTAAAATCCTAGTCGTGGCCGGTGGCGTGGCAGCCAATAAAGGTCTTAGAGAACGCTTGGCAGTCGAAATCACTGATGTCAAGGTTATCATCCCACCTCTACGCCTTTGCGGAGACAATGCAGGGATGATTGCCTATGCCAGCGTCAGCGAGTGGAACAAAGAAAACTTTGCAGGCTTGGATCTCAATGCCAAACCAAGTCTCGCCTTTGATACCATAGAATAAAGAGTCAGCTTGAGGCTGGCTTTTTTACTCCAGAAAATGTCAGAATATTTTGACAAAACCGTAAAAATGATGATATAATATGTAAAAATTAGGAGGTGGTCAGATGATTGAGAGAATGGAATTGGGAGAATTTTACAAGGAATTGCGCCTGGCGAGGAAACTCAAGCAGTCAGATGTGGCTTGTGATGGGCTGACAGCATCCCAGTTATCCAAGTTTGAACTGGGACAGTCTATGCTGTCTGCGGATAAACTGATACTAGCTATCCAAGGGATAAATGTGACCTTCGATGAGTTTGGACACAAGCTTAATAATTATCAGGAATCCCCACATATGCGAATCGGTAGAAAGATTGTAAATCGTTTTGCCCATCAAGATATAGCAGGTTTAGAGCAGCTGTTGGAAGAAGTCGAGCAAGAACAGATGGCACAGACTTATCGTCGTTTAAATGCTATTGTGATCAAAGATGCCATTCATTCCTTGGATAAAAACTATCTGCTAGAAGAGGAGGATAGCGAGTTTTTGACTACTTACCTCTATGCTATCGAGTCTTGGACCTGGTTTGAACTTTATCTTTTTTGCAATACCATGCCTTTCTTGAGCAATCAAGATCTAATCTTTTTATCCACCTCTTTACTTGAAAAATCCAAGGAATTTAAAGAGTTAGTACACAATCAATTGTATATGAAAAGTGGTTATCTTAATATCATCTCAGAGCTCATGGAGCGCAAACTTTTCTCTTACATCCCAATCTTTGAAGCCGAGTTGGGGAGCATGCTCCGACCATATGATGTTTTCGAGAAAGTATCATTGCAGTTTTTAAAGAAATTGAGCATTTTCCTTCAAACCAAAGGAAGTAATCAAAAAGAGATTGAAAATTTTATCCAATCTCTGCAAGTATTAGAAAATCCCCAATTAACAGCCCTTTTTGAATTACGCTTCCAGCAATATAAAGAACTTATCGATTAGTTAAAAATGGAATGATAATAACCCACTCTGAAATGAGTAGAAGCGTTAGTTGAATTTTTCTTTTCTTCATCATTATATTCCTCCTTGTTAGTACTATCTTCATTATATCAAGGAAAGAGTCAAATTTACAAAAATCGCAAATGTGAAATTTCTATGAGAAAAAATGTCAAATATGCGATTTACTAAAATGTGGTGATTTCCGTGTTATACTGTCCTTGTAAGACATTTGAAGCAAATCCTAGGTTGCAGAAGTGGTTTACAAAGAAAAATAATTAAAGGAGAAAAGAAATGCATAATCTAATGGAACTTGAATTGTTACCTGAAGAGCCAGTAATTACTGTATCACGTGAAGTTTGTAAGTGGACTTGCTCATTTACTGCTCTTTAAGAATAACTGGTTAAAATTAAGGATAGTTGATTACTAATTAACTATCCTTAATTTCATTTTAGAGATAATGTATTTATTATATTTATGGATAGATTACAAACAATGCTGAATAAAATACAAGTTGACACTTACCATAAAAATGGGTGGTTATTTGTGAAGTATAGTAACAATAAACTTACACAGGGATGGAAACTTCATGTAAGCAGTCAACTAAAAGACGCTTGTAATATTTTTTATATTGTTGTACAAGAGCTGGAGAAGGAAAGATGTAACTACAAAGTTCTAGATTGTTTGGATGAGTTAAAAAAATTGAATTCTCCGAGGGAAGTTTCTCCTACTGCAAATAAGTTTATCACTATATATCCGTCTAGTAGGAAGCAGGCCAAACGAATAATATTAAATCTAAAAGAAAAGTTAGAAAACTATAAAGCTCCAAGGATTTTATCAGATTTTCAATGTGGTGAACATTCTCCAATACATTATAGATATGGGGCGTTTAAAGCAATTAAAAACTACAATTTTTCTGAAAATAAAATTGTCTACATGATGAAAAATAGTAGAGGAGAATTAGTAGAGGATCTGAGATTAAATTATCCGTATTTGCCAGAAGGGGTTAAGGATTTATTTACTGATGTGGAAAAAAATAAATTATTTAAACCCTCCCCGGGAATTCCAGAGAATCACCCTTTAAATCACTATAATATCGAGTGTATTCTGAAAAAATCCAATAGAGGAAATGTTTACAGAGCTGTAGTAAAAAATAGTAATCAGAAAGTGATAATAAAACATGCACGACCATATGTTTATAGTTGGGATGATGGTTTCTCTGCAATTGATGAATTAAAGAATGAAGCAACAAATTTGAAAGTATTTCAGGACAAGTCCTATACGACAGAATTAATTGAAGAGTTTTATGTCAATGAAGATTACTTCGTAGTGCAAAAGTTTATACCAGGATATAATTTTTTTGATTTAAAAAATATTGATATCGAAAAAAATGTAATTATTAATAATATAATTGATATTATTAATGACATTCATGCTGAAGGATATTTAGCAGTGGATATTTCTCCAACAAACTTTATATTGGATGATTTTGGTCGTGTTAGGTTAATAGACCTAGAAAATTTTACAAACAAAAATAATACTGTTAGAAGAGCTGCTACAAAATTCATGATAAATACTGATTGTTCCTCAAAAATTTGTACCATTCAACAGGATTATTTTGCACTTGCAATGTTGAGTTTGGCGATTATGCGCGAGCATGTTTTAATATTTGAAGGAGAGGACGTCTTATTAAATATAACTGCTTTAGATAAAATCAAGTCTTGTATGTATATGGAGAAAGAAATTGGGAACATAACTAAATCGCAATTTAACTGGTTGATGTATTTATTGAATTTAAGTGAACAAGAGAAGTTAGACCGATTCGAGAAGATGAAGTATATAAACGATTTTGAAGATGAAAATATAGAATTTCATTCAAAGAGAGTTAATTCCTCATTCGATTTTCAAATTGAAAATGAGACACTTATTAACTATCTTCTTTCATTAAATATGAATAGAGAAAGTAGGATACTAAATTCAAATGAATTTGGAGAATTTGTTAGTCCAGTATCGTTTCAACATGGCTTATCAGGATATTTGTTTTATTTATCACACATGAGAGACATTTCTGACAATGGTAGAATTATCGAGTGGCTTATCTCTGAAGGAAATCAAAATAAAGGAAATGGGTATTTAAATGGTTATTCAATTTTATTTGGTTCTTCTGGATATCTTTGGGCATTATTAGAGTTCTATAAAAAATTTGCCAGCAACAATCCAAGTAGAGAATTGATTATAGATAAAACTAGAGAAATTTATAAAGACTTGATAAGTAATTATCAGAAAGTTGAAGTATTTGACTTTGCTTTAGGAAAGTCAGGTGTTTTATTGAGTATTATGAAATACTGTATAAATTTCAATGATGTCGATAGTATGAAATTTATTAGAGAAAAAATAGAGGAGTTATATTTATATTTTGTAGAAGAGATACAAAATGTTAATAGTTTAAAAGAATGTAATTTTGCACATGGTTTAGCTGGGATTGCATACGTAATTTCAATTTATAATTCGGAATTTGAATTTAAGGTAGCTTACGAAAATAGTATTAATGTATTTAATAATCTGTTAGAAAATCTGTTAGAAAATGAATATAGTAGACTAAATGCAACTCCTACAAATTTAGAACTATCGTGGTGCGAAGGAACTTCAGGAATCTTACTTTATTTTGAATTATTATATGATAAAAGGTATTCAAAAATAATTTCAAGATTTCAACAACTTGCTTTCAAATTCAATCTTATTCAGTCAAGTTGTTATTGTCATGGTTTATCCAGTTTGTTGCAAACTCTAAACTATCAGGATAATTTAAATTTACGTGAGAATGTAATTGAGATTTTATTAAGTAGATCCAAAAGAGATAAAAATGGTATTTTGGTATTTGAATGTGAAGAAAGTTCAGATACATTATTTGATTTTGGTATCGGAAATCTAGGGATTTATTGGTCTATCCTTTGGAAAATATTCCCATTTGAGTTTAAAAAGGAGTTGTGATGAAAGTATTTCTTCAAAATAGAGATTTTAGGCAATTAACCATCAACCAGTGGATTTCAACGGTTGGGGATACGATTTTTTATCTTGCTTTTTTGAATTATGTGGCAGACGCTTCGTTTGCCCCCTTGGCGATTTTACTCATTACGATTTCAGAGACTGTTCCTCAAGTTCTGCAAATCTTTATGGGAGTTTTGGCTGACTTTCAACATTATCGTGTTCTAAAGTATACGGTTATTAGTTTTGTCAAATTTGTACTTTATTCTATAGTGGCACTTTCGCTTTCAGGGCAGTCCTTTTCCTTATGGCTCGTATTCTTTATTTGTTTAATGAACCTCTTGTCGGATACATTGAGTTACTTTTCAGGAGCCATGCTAACTCCTATTTTTATAAGAATCATTGGGAAAGAACATCTGACAGAAGCCATTGGCTTTAAACAATCAACAGTTAGTTTAGTTCGGACAATCAGTAATATTCTAGGAGGGGTTTTACTGGGAATTCTTTCCATTCAGTTCATTTCCTTGCTAAACGCTCTGACGTTTCTGACAGCATTTGTAGGTATTCTTCTCATAAAAAATGATCTTTTGAAAGTTGAAAAAACAATTAGCTATCAAGAAGGTCTTTCTATAAAATCGTTTTGCCAGCATTTGTTCCAGTCATCAAAATTGATCTGGAATATGGATAGAGTGGTCTTCATTTTATTTATCGTTTCTATCAGCCAAGCTGTGATCAATGTCACTGTTCCTATTTCGACTCTTTTTTTAAGAAACCAACCGTTTTTGAATTTACAAACTGGTCAATCACTCGCTTTGTTATCAACACTAGAATTGTTAGCACTTATTGTTGGAAGCCTTGTAAGTGGCTATCTGAAAAATACGATTTCTATAAAAACAGCTCTATACGCTTCGGTCGTCATCCAGTTACTCCTTCTAGTAGGATTTGCCACAGTTCATTTTGGCTTGATTCTGCTTTTCAGCTCCTTGGATGCCTTCATCGCAGGGTTACTCTCTCCTAGATTGCAAGAACTCGTCTTTAAACAAATACCTGAGGAGTCAATGGGAGCGGTTCAATCCTCTATTGGTGCTATTACGGTTGTTTTACCAAGTCTATTCACAATCGTTTTCGTAACGATTGCTACAAGTCTTGGGACCCTAGCGGTCAGCTTTATTCTATTGCTATTACTCCTAACCGCATTTGTCATGCTCTTGAATATTCGTGAGAGCATTTAGAGGAGAATTTGTATAATAGGTGTTTGAGACTGGATTGCCAGTCTTTTTATGACGGCCAAAATCAGCTGACTTTTTTCTCTTCTTTGAATATGTTATAATAGTCCGTGCTGTGGCTGTGATGATGAACAGCCTCAATTGGAGAGAATATGAGGAGAAGGATGAAAGAAAAAGGATTTTGGGAAGGTGTTCAGGCAGCCATGCCGACTGCTCTTGGCTATGTCAGCATTGGTCTGGCTTGTGGGATTATCGGCGCGCCCTATGTGACACCTGTTGAGATGGGCTTGATGAGCCTCTTTGTTTATGCTGGGAGCGCCCAGTTTGCCATGTTGGCACTGATTGCGGTCCAAGCGCCTGTGGCAGCTATTGCTATGACTGTCTTTTTGATCAACTTGCGACTCTTTTTGCTGAGCTTGCATGCATCGACCTATTTCCGTCATACTAGTCTCTGGCAAAATATCGGGATGTCCAGTCTCCTGACAGATGAGACCTATGGGGTTTTGATGGGAGAATTAGCCCATACAGACAAGGTCCATCCCATGTGGATGCACGGGAACAATCTCAATAGTTATGTAGCCTGGTTTATTGGGACAGTTGTGGGGACCGCTTTAGGTGGACTTTTGCCAAATCCAGAAATCTTTGGTCTAGATTTTGCCCTAGTGGGCATGTTTATCGGGATTTTTACTTCCCAGTTTCAAATTATGCAAAAACGGATTCCCTTGCGCAACCTCTTCATCATTTTAGGAATTGTTGCCCTTTCCTTCTTTATACTTTTGACAGTTGTGTCTCAGTCGCTAGCTGTCTTGTTTGCGACCTTGCTAGGTTGTACGATGGGGGTGATTTTGGATGGTCAGTAAGTATATTTTAATGGCAATTATCTTCTCTGGCTTGGTGACTTGGGTTCCAAGAACGATTCCTTTCATCCTAGCCAAGTATAAGGGTCTGCCAGCAATCGTAGAGCGTTTTTTGAAATTTTTACCTGTATCTATTATCTTCGCCTTGATTCTTTCAAGTGTGGTGACAGGAAAAGTTGGAAGTTTCCCACAGATAAAGTGGTTAGATTTTCTAGCAGTCTTTCCGACAGCCTTTGTAGCCTTTCGCTACTGCAATCTGGTGGGGACGGTTATCTTTGGAGTGGTCTTGATAGCAGCCCTCCGTTTGGTCTTTTAGTCAGCCATAAAGAAAACCTATCACAAATATAGAAATCATATAATGGCGCAATTCCTTTTTTTCTGTTAAGATAAAACTGTATTTTATTTTGGAGGAAATATCATGAAAAAAATCGTTAAGTATTCATCACTTGCTGCCCTAGGGCTTGTTGCCGCAGGTGTGTTAGCAGCTTGTTCAGGTGGTGAGAAGAAAGATGCAGCATCTGGAGAAGCATCATCAGGTAAAAAAGAAATTATCGTAGCAACCAACGCATCACCAAAACCATTTAACTATGAAGAAAACGGTGAGTTGACTGGTTACGAAATCGAAGTTGTTCGTGCTATCTTTAAAGATTCTGACAAATATGATGTCAAGTTTGAAAAAACAGAATGGTCAGGTGTCTTTGCGGGTCTTGACGCGGATCGTTACCAAATGGCAGTGAATAACATCAGCTATACCAAAGAACGCGCAGAAAAATATCTTTATGCAGCACCAACCGCTAAAAACCCAAACGTTCTCGTAGTTAAAAAAGATGACAACAGCATTAAGTCACTTGATGATATCGGTGGAAAATCTACTGAAGTCGTACAAGGAACAACATCAGCTAAACAGTTAGAAGACTATAACAAACAACACGCAGACAAGCCAACGGTTCTGAACTACACCAAGGCTGATTTCCAACAAATCATGTCTCGCTTGAGTGACGGCCAATTTGACTACAAGATTTTTGACAAGATCGGTGTAGAGACAGTTATCAAAAATCAAGGCTTGGATAACTTGAAAGTCATCGATCTTCCAAGTGACCAACAACCTTACGTTTACCCACTTCTTGCCAAAGGTCAAGATGAGTTGAAATCATTTGTAGACAAACGCATCCAAGAACTCTACAAAGACGGCACACTTGAAAAATTATCTCAACAGTTCTTTGGTGGTTCTTACCTCCCAGCAGAAGCTGATATTAAATAAGCTTGTAAGTCATCCATTCTCTGGTAGGTGGATGATTTTACAGTTTTTAGGCATATAGTTTCAAACTATAGGTCTGCTTATTTAATAACAATTTGCGAAATCAAATAAAGTGTGAGATACTATCACCATATTATTTTTAAGGAGAACAAATCATGAAAATTAAAAAATGGTTAGGCGTAGCAGCTATCGCTACAGTCGCAGGCTTGACTCTTGCAGCTTGCGGGAATTCAGACAAGAAAGCAGACAATGCAACAACTGTCAAAATCGCAACAGTAAACCGTAGTGGTTCTGAAGAAGCACGTTGGGACAAGATTCAAGAATTGGTTAAAAAAGACGGAATCAAATTGGAATTTACTGAGTTTACAGATTACTCACAACCAAACAAGGCAACTGCTGATGGTGAAGTAGACTTGAACGCTTTCCAACACTATAACTTCTTGAACAACTGGAACAAAGAAAACGGTAAAGATCTTGTAGCGATTGCAGATACTTATATCTCACCAATCCGCCTTTACTCAGGTAAAAACGGGGAAGAAAACAAGTACACTAAAGTGGAAGAAATCCCAAATAACGGTGAAATCGCTATTCCAAACGATGCAACTAACGAAAGTCGTGCCCTTTACCTTCTTCAATCAGCTGGTTTGATTAAATTGGATGTTTCAGGTACTGAACTTGCTACTGTCGCAAATGTCAAAGAAAATCCTAAGAACTTGAAAATCACTGAATTGGATGCTAGCCAAACAGCTCGTGCCTTGACATCAGTTGATGCCGCTGTTGTTAACAACACTTTTGTTACAGAAGCAAAATTGGACTACAAGAAAGCACTCTTTAAAGAGCAAGCTGACGAAAACTCAAAACAATGGTACAACATTATCGTTGCGAAAAAAGATTGGGAATCATCACCTAAAGCTGATGCCATCAAGAAAATTATCGCAGCTTACCATACTGACGAAGTGAAAAAAGTCATCGAAGAAACTTCAGATGGCTTGGATCAACCAGTTTGGTAATAAACACAGGGAGGTGGGAGAGATATTTTCCACCTCTTGCTTTTGTATAGAGCTAAAGCAAATGAACTCCACTTGTATTGACTCTAAAGGTACAAGTCCTAGTAGAAAGGTAGAGAGAAAATGATTTTCCCTAGTCAAGAAGAACAAATTGAAAAGTTTGAGAAGGATCATGTAGCACAGCATTACTTTGAAGTTTTGCGTACCTTGATTTCTAAAAAATCAGTCTTTGCCCAACAAGTCGGCCTGAAAGAGGTGGCTCGTTATCTAGGTGAGATTTTTAAACGTGTAGGGGCGGAAGTCGAGATTGACGAGAGCTATACAGCACCCTTTGTCATGGCACATTTCAAAAGTTCACGACCAGATGCCAAGACTATCATTTTCTACAACCACTATGACACAGTACCTGCGGACGGCGACCAAGTCTGGACAGAGGATCCATTTACGCTTTCTGTGCGTGATGGCATCATGTATGGACGCGGGGTTGATGATGACAAGGGACATATTACTGCTCGCTTGAGTGCCCTTAGAAAATATATGCAGCATCACGATGACCTGCCTGTCAATATCAGCTTTATTATGGAAGGGGCAGAGGAGTCTGCTTCGACAGATTTGGATAAGTATTTGGAAAAACATGCGGATAAGCTCCGCGGCGCAGATTTATTGGTTTGGGAGCAAGGAACCAAAAATGCTTTGGAACAACTAGAAATTTCTGGCGGGAACAAAGGAATTGTAACCTTTGATGCTAAGATTAAGAGTGCGGATGTGGACATTCATTCTAGTTATGGTGGTGTTGTGGAGTCGGCCGCATGGTATCTCATTCGAGCTTTGACTAGTTTGCGAGCTGCAGATGGACGTATTTTAGTCGAAGGTCTGTACGATGATGTACAGGAACCTAATGAACGCGAGCTGGCCTTGGTTGAGACCTACGCTCAACGCAACCCAGAGGAAATCAGCCAGATTTATGGCTTGGAATTGCCACTTTTACAAGAGGAACGTACAGCCTTTCTAAAACGTTTCTTCTTTGAGCCAGCCCTCAATATCGAGGGAATCCAGTCAGGTTATCAAGGGCAAGGAGTTAAAACAATTCTGCCAGCAGAAGCTAGTGCCAAGCTAGAAGTTCGTTTGGTTCCTGGTTTAGATCCCCATGATGTTTTGGAAAAGATTCGGAAACAACTAGACAAAAATGGTTTTGATAAGGTAGAATTAAATTATACCTTGGGTGAAATCAGTTATCGGAGCGACATGAGTGCACCATCTATTCTCAACGTCATTGAACTGGCTAAGAAATTCTATCCGCAAGGCGTGTCAGTTTTGCCAACTACAGCTGGTACAGGACCAATGCATACGGTATTTGATGCCTTGGAAGTGCCTATGGTTGCCTTCGGTCTAGGAAATGCCAATAGCCGAGACCATGGTGGAGATGAAAATGTGCGAATCGCCGATTATTATACCCATATTGAATTAGTAGAGGAGCTGATTAGAAGCTATGAGTAGAGATATTATCAAGTTAGATCAGATTGATGTAATCTTTCACCAAAAGAAAAAGACCATCACAGCGGTCAAGGATGTGACCATTCATATCAAAGAAGGGGACATCTACGGAATCGTAGGATATTCTGGAGCAGGGAAATCAACCCTGGTGCGTGTTATTAATCTTTTACAAAAACCATCTGCAGGTAGAATTACCATTGATGATGATGTGATTTTCGATGGTAAAGAAACCTTAACTGCCGGGCAATTACGTCGTAAGCGTCAAGATATTGGGATGATTTTCCAACACTTTAACCTTATGAGTCAAAAAACGGCCGAGGAAAATGTAGCCTTTGCCCTTAAACACTCTGGACTTAGTGAGAAAGATAAGAAGGCTAAAGTAGCTGAGTTATTAGACTTGGTCGGATTGGCTGACCGTGCTGAAAACTATCCTTCACAACTTTCTGGTGGACAAAAACAGCGTGTAGCCATTGCGCGTGCCTTGGCCAATGACCCAAAAATCTTGATTTCGGATGAGTCGACTTCAGCTCTTGATCCTAAGACGACTAAACAAATCTTGTCACTCTTGCAAGAATTGAATCGTAAACTAGGCTTGACTATTGTCTTGATTACACATGAGATGCAGATTGTCAAAGACATTGCTAATCGTGTAGCAGTCATGCAGGATGGCCGCTTGATTGAAGAGGGCAGCGTTCTTGAAATCTTCTCAGATCCTAAGCAGCCATTGACACAGGACTTTATCTCAACGGCTACTGGTATCGATGAAGCTATGGTCAAGATTGAAAAGCAAGAAATCGTGGAGCACTTATCTGAAAATAGCATTTTGGTACAGCTCAAGTATGCAGGGGCCTCTACAGATGAGCCACTTTTGAATGAATTGTACAAGGACTATCAAGTAACAGCCAATATTCTCTATGGGAACATTGAAATTTTGGATGAAACTCCTGTGGGTGAGTTAGTTGTTGTTTTATCAGGCGAGAAAGCCTCTCTGGGAGCAGCACAAGAAGCAATTAGACAGGCTGGGGTACAGTTGAAAGTATTGAAGGGAGGACAGTAAGATGGCAGAGTTGATTCAAACGTACTTACCAAACGTCTACAAGATGGGCTGGTTAGGCCAAGCGGGCTGGGGGACAGCTATTTACTTAACGCTTTATATGACAGTTCTTTCCTTTATCATTGGAGGATTCCTAGGACTAGTTGCAGGACTTTTCCTCGTCTTAACTGGACCGGGTGGCGTCTTAGAAGATAAATTAGTCTTTTGGGTTTTGGATAAGATTACCTCAATCTTTCGTGCAGTGCCCTTTATCATTCTCTTAGCGGTATTGTCACCTTTCTCTCATCTAATCGTAGGGACAAGTATCGGTCCAAATGCAGCTATCGTACCCCTATCTTTTGCAGTCTTTGCCTTCTTTGCCCGTCAGGTGCAAGTGGTTTTATCAGAGCTTGATGGAGGTGTCATCGAGGCAGCTCAAGCCAGCGGAGCTACTTTCTGGGATATCGTAGGTGTTTACCTATCAGAAGGACTTCCAGACTTGATCCGTGTGACAACTGTGACCTTGATTTCACTAGTCGGTGAAACAGCAATGGCCGGTGCGGTCGGAGCCGGTGGTATCGGTAACGTAGCGATTGCTTATGGTTTTAACCGTTTCAATCATGATGTGACAGTCCTTGCGACTCTCATCATAATCTTGATTATCTTTACAATTCAGTTCTTGGGCGACTTCTTGACCAAGAAATTAAGTCATAAATAAAGAGCCGTGTGGCTCTCAGATTGAAGAAAAAGTCCGTTGTGGATAATTTTCTTCAATCTTTTTCTTTTACTAGAGAAAATAAAAAAACTCTTAAAAATAGCATATTTCAGCATTTCTAAGAGTTTTCAAGATGTAGTAAAATTACCGAAAGGGTTTGTCTACATACTGAGAGCCGTGTGGCTCTTTTTATAAGATAAACTATATTTGTTATTCAAGTGGAATAAACTTTTGGAAGTATGGTATAATGAGAAAGCATATTTCGATATGACTAAGGTAGTAATCTATCTGTAGAGAATTATGAAATGATAAAGGAGTTCGGCTAGTATGAATTATTTTGAGGGGAATGAGTTTTTCCTTCTATTGTTTGTAGTCTTATTGATTGGTTTTATTTTAAACTATTTTGGCAAGCGTAAGGATTATTATATTTTAAGTCTGTCAATTTTATTTGCAGGAGCCATCTATGGTAAGAGTAAAGCCATGGTTGTTTATCTACTGGCATTCATCATTTACCAGTATTTTCTGGTTTTCATAGCACAAAGAATGGATTCAAAACGGTTGAAACCACTGGTTATGTTATCCATTTTACCTTTAGTAGTCAATAAAGTCTTTGCCTTAACCCAGCTACATTTGTTGGCTTTTATTGGGATTTCTTATATGTCTTTTAAAACTATCCAAATCATGCTGGAAATATCGGATGGTTTAATCAAAGAAAAAATCAGTGTAAAAGATTATCTACAGTTTCTACTCTTTTTCCCTACAGTTAGTTCGGGACCAATCGATCGTAGCAGAAGATTTCTAAAAGAGATCAATGAAGTCATGCCTAGAAAAGACTACCTAGAGTTAGCAGGTGATGGTATTTATCGCATTGTTCTAGGCCTTCTCTACAAGGTGGTCCTATCAACCTATGTTTACCAGATGCTACTTGCTCTAAGCAATACTGGTACAGTTGTCTACTCACTCAAATATATGTACTTGTATACATTCTATCTGTTCTTTGACTTTGCGGGTTATAGTTTGATGGCTGTTGGGAGCAGTAATATTTTGGGCATTCAGACACCGATGAATTTCAATAAACCTTTCTTGAGTGTTGATATCAAGGATTTCTGGACTAGATGGCACATTACCTTGTCAACTTGGTTGAGAGATTTTGTATTTTCAAGAGTTTTGATGCAGGTTATCAGAAAAAAATGGTTTAAGAATAGATTGCACAATGCAGCCTATGCCTATATGGTCAATATGCTGGTCATGGGATTTTGGCATGGAATTAGTGTTAGCTATATCGCTTATGGATTTTACCATGGAGTTCTGATGTCTGGATTTGAAATTTATCAAAAGAAAAGCAATTTTTATAAGCAACATAAAAATAAAACTTGGTACAAACTAATGAGTTGGTTTGTGACCATGAATTTAGTTATGATTGGTTTCTTTATCTTTTCAGGAGAACCTTATAAGATAATCAGGACAATTTTAAGTAGATAAAGAAATTTAAAGGAATCTGCTAAATCAAGGAGATTGGACAAAACAAGATGATTAAGTTAAAAGCATTTTTACTATCGCTTGTGCTCGTAATTGCGACACTTGCCCTTTTAAATGTGACATATGTCAAGAAGGTTGATGATTATTATAAAGTCAAGGACAATAGTATTCGCTACAGCACTTCTTATGAAAAGTATAAAAGTAGAGATATTCTAACAAATAATATCACTCCCAACACACTAGTTCTACTGGGTTCTTCAGAGTTAGTTGCTACGATAAATGAGGATTACCATCCCAATAAAATTTTTAACTACAATGATTTTAATATCATGCAAATAGGAACCAGTTATTCTCAAAATATCATTCAAGCTACAACCTTGGGCTCGATTGAAGGAGCTATGAGTAAGCGAAAAGTAGTCATCGTAGAGTCTGTTCAATGGTTTGAAAAGGATGGAACCCATCAAGATGCTTTTTTAAATAAGGCTTCTCAGGAACATATTTTTCACATGCTAGATAACGAGAAAATCAGTAAGGAAACGAAAGAAAAACTGATTAATCGCATTATTGAGATTACCAAAGGAAACAAACAACAAAATGATATCTATAAAAAGTATAAAAGCTATTTTATAGAAGGAAAAGGAACAATCATTGATAAAAAACTGTTGGAATTAGACAATGCAGTTTACTCTTTTAAGCTTAAGCGAAAATTCTATGAGAATCATGCAAAAGCAGATTATCCTTCATTAGGGGATGAAACTCCGCATTATAATTGGGAGCAGATGACAGATCAGTTTGTAGAAGAAGTTAAAAAGAAAACAGATAACAATGATTATGCTGTGGATAATAACTACTACAATACCTACTTGAGAGACCGCTATGCTTCGTTGAAAGATTCTAACAAAGACTTAAGCTACATAGAGTCACCAGAGTATTCAGATATGGAACTCTTCTTGACAGTTGCAAAGGAATTGGGAATTGAAGTTGAAGTCATTATCTTTCCTGTAAATGGTAAATGGAATGATTACACAGGTGTTTCACGAGAAATGCGTGAAGAAACTTACAAAAAAATAGAAAATGTTGCCAAAAGCCATGGTGCTACTGTGTTAAACTATGGAAATAAAGAGTATGAAGATTACTTTTTATTTGACGTGATGCACGTTGGGGTGAAAGGATGGATGGAAGTTGAAAAAGAACTTTACAAATTTGCAAATGAAACTAACTGACACACAACGTTTACTATTGTGGACCTTGTTTTTCTACACGGTTATTTTAAGCATCGTGATTTATTCTCTTGTCACAGATTTTTCCAACATCCAAGAATTCATTTACAGTGAATTTTAAATATTTCATTAAAAAAAAGCTCCTTGTCTCTAATATTTATTTGAGACAAGGGGCTTTTTTGTTACTGTTTATGTGTTAATTTCTTACTCAGCGCTTGTCCAATAAGGGCACCAAGTAGAGCACCGATAAGGACGCTTGCTACAAAGAGAAGGATAGTACCAGGGTTAGGCGCGACCATGATGCGATCGATGTAGTCCTGAGATTTTCCGCGAGCCAATAGAGTAGCCATATAGGCTTGAGGAGCCAACCACATAAGTAGGATGGGACCAGTAGTGCCAAAGGCAAAAACTAGGAAGGAAAGTAGGTTCTTGACCCTATCCTTGTAATGTCCTAAGTGTGCGATGCCATCTGCCACAAGTCCACAGATGATTCCTGGCAGAAAGGCTCCAGCACCATGCTTGCTCCCGAGGAAAAAAAGAGAGATAACAAGTCCAATCGTAGTAATCGCTCCAAAGCGAGGGACTTTTTCTAAAAGGACCATATAGACGCTACCGCCCACAAGCGCAGCAAAGGCCGGCGCGTAAAACATGTTTCCCGTATGGTCGACAAGATTGCCCAATAGGACACCCACTCCGATACAGATAAAGTAGACAAGGGCAGCCACAAGAGTTGTAAAAATATTCTTTTTCATAAGTTCTCCTTTGTATATCTGATGGTTTTCATTTTATCATGCTTGTGGGAGATTGTAAATGCTGGTTTGGAACTAGTATTTATTAGGAAATGTGGTAAAATAGGAAAAAATAAAAGACGAGTGGTAAGAGGATGAAGAATTTAGGAAAAGTTTTTAAAGAGCTACGGGAATCTAGAAAAATCTCCTTGAGAAAAGCAACAGGTGGAGGTTTTTCAGCATCCTTATTATCACGTTTTGAAAATGGTAAAAGTGAAATATCTGCTCAAAAGTTGTTTGTTGCTTTAGAGAATATCCATGCTAACGTAGAAGAACTCTTATTTTTGGCGAGAGGTTTTCATCAGGATGCCTATTCTGAATTTAGAAACAGAATCTTTGAGGCTATCGACCCTCAAGATTTGACATCCTTGCGTACTCTCTATCAGAGAGAATATCAACAACTTCCTTTTTCAAAGGATAGACAGCAACATATTCTCAATGCGATTTTAATAAAATCCTATATGAAAACCATTGATGAGACAGTTACGTTGACCTCTGAGGAAGAAAGAGTCCTACATGATTATCTATTTTCTGTCGAAATTTGGGGACACTATGAACTGTTGTTCTTTTCTTCCTGTTCTCCTCTTTTATCGGTCCAGCTTTTGACAAAGTATACTCGAGAAATGTTGCGGAAGTCAGATTTCTTGCAAGGAGTTGGGAAAAATCGAAATATAATGCATACCTTGCTCCTCAACGCTTTTATGGCCTGTATTGAAGTTGATGATTTTACCAATGCCCTTTATTTCAAAAAACAAATTGAAAAGAACTCCTTTGAAGAAAATGAAACCTATTTTCGAATAGTCTACCTATGGGCAGAAGGTTTGCTTGATAGTAAGCAAGGAAGAGCGGAGGAAGGACAGAGAAAAATGGAGGACGCTGTCCGTATCTTTGAGATGATTGGTTGTAGCAAATCTGCAGATTATTATAGAAACGTCATGGAGCGTTGAATATCTGCAACTAGATAAAATAACTTGAAACGATAAGATTGTGAAGATACTTATGAGCATTAGACAAATTCTATCGTTTTCGTTATCAGTTTAGCCTGTTGCATATATTCAAAAAAGTATTCACGAGGGATTCTTGATGCTATACTAGAGCTACCATAAAAGTAGCATGTGGGAGAGAAATCTATATGAAATTATTACTAAGAAATCAAGCTTATCGAATCTTGAGTTTATCACGATTTTTCAATGCTTTTGGAGCTTCCATTTTTAATTTAGTGTTTGTGGTCTACGCTTCGACCTTACCACAGGCCTCGTCTGCAGTTGCTGTAGCGAATGTTGTGATGATGCTTCCAACTCTTTTTACAGTTTTTGTGGGAATTCGGGCAGATTACACGAGGGACAAGGTCAAATGGATGACCTATGTCGGTTTATTTCAGGCGATTTTATTTTTTCTAGCAGCCCTAGTTGTTCAGCAAGCTAGTTTCTTTGCCTTTTCGACCCTTTGCCTCATCAATGTCATTAGTGATGTAGCCAGTGATTTTGCTGGTGGCTTGCGAATGCCTCTCGTTAAAGAAAAAGTAGCAGAGCCAGATCTGATGGAGGCCTATTCCTTTTCGCAGTTTATTACCTACATCTCTGCGATTGGCGGCCAAGCTTTTGGAGTTTGGCTATTAGGGGTGTCAACACAGAATTTTTCGCTCGTAGCGGGAATCAATGCCATATTTTTCCTAGTGTCAGCTCTCATTCTCTTTTTAGGAAGGGATGAATTAAGCTTATCAACTCCACTTGTCGATAGTAAATCACTGAAAAATGAGAAACTTTCTATCAAAGATCAGTTTTTAACGATTTACCGAAACTTACGTCTCGTTTTTCTTAAAAGTGGACAGAAAAACTTTGGTTTTATGCTCTTTGCTATCTTGCTTATCAATGCTTTGGGTGGTGCCTTAGGTGGTATCTATAACATCTTCCTTTTAAATCATTCCTTACTGGATTTTTCCTACAAGGATGCCTTGTTTATCTTACAATTGATTACCTTATTAGCAGTTATCATCAGTAGCCTTACTGGCAATGATTATTTTGGGAAGCAATCTCTGCCTAGATTGATGATGTGGGTTACATTAGGAGCCAGTCTAGTTGGTCTATCTAATTTGTTAAACCAAGTCTTGCTCGGGATGCTTTTCGTCTTTTTTACCATGTATGTTTCTGGGAAAATTTCTCCAAAAATTAGTGCTCTGCTCATGAAAAATCTTGCTCCAGAGGTTCTCTCTCGTACCAGTAATTTTTTAGGTTTGTTGTTTACTTTATCCATACCAGTGGGGACGGCCTGTTTTTCACTAGTGGCAGTATGGAATATGCAGTTGACTTGGATACTTTTCGTAGGTCTTTCTCTGTTAGCTATTCTTCTGACAAGTCTCAATCTCAAAAATAATCTTTGAATCCATGTTTTCTTCACACTGTCCCAATCCCTTCATTTATGGTAAAATAAGACTATTAAGTTTTAAAGAGGATTCCCTATGAAATTACAAAAACCAAAAGGAACGCAGGATATTTTACCTGCTGAGTCTGC